>Ga0181417_1000111_pt1 | contig 24856 bp, 20 predicted proteins | sample 40SPOviralmetaG_FD_130142 | JGI IMG/M metagenome (GOLD analysis project Ga0181417, IMG submission 130142) | Marine viral communities from the oligotrophic San Pedro Time Series (SPOT) site, San Pedro Channel, CA, USA - 40 SPOT_SRF_2013-02-13 | ecosystem: Environmental > Aquatic > Marine > Strait...
CTTTACTAAAGGAAAAAAACTTTAATGGTAAACATACAAATATTATTTGTACCAGAGGTTCAAACCCTGTTGCAGGTTTAGGTGGTAAAGCAAATGATGGCATGATATCATGTGATAGCCAGGGTGCAACACCGCCTGGTTTTAAAAATACTCAAAATGTTACTATAGAAGCAGGTCATAGTGAAGTTTTGTTAAATAATACTGTAACAGATATGTTACAAAATATAATCTTTGAGGACTAAAATGGCTGATGTATCCACATTAAATAATACTCTTGAAGAAGAGCTAAGAATTATGCTTGTAGAAAAAAATAATGAGTGTAATAGTTTAAGAAATCATATTGAACTTTTGGAAAAAGCAGTTGCTGATGAACAAGAGCAAAAATACAGGTTGCTTGTTCAAGTTGCAGATCTAAAAATAGAAATTAATAAACTTTAATATCTTTATAACCTAATTCTATATATTTTTTATCTTTAGCAGACCTAAGTAAAGTTCTTAATTGCCTAAAAGAAAGGTTTTTATCATTTACTATGCCCATTTCTTCATGACTTAGTTTAAGCCAATCAGGTGTAGTAAATAATTCTATTTCATACTCTCTTCTTTGTACATAATCTTGTCTAACCTGTACTTCGCTATCAGCACCTACTTTACCTGTTCTCCATCTTTTCATATATTTTGGAACAGTAAAATGATGTCCTTTATTAAGTTCTATAAGTAATTCGCTGTTTGCAAAATTGTTTAGACCTATATGTGATGCAAAACTTGTAAGTGCAAGTAATTGATTTCCACTTACATCAACAGTAATTAATTGAGCAATTTGCTTTTTAGCAAGTTGTAGTTCGCTTCTTAACCCCATATTAGAACCTACAGGACCTATTCCATTTGAAATGTCTACTATCTTGGTGCCAGTTTTTCTATCTGCAAAAATTAAACTAGGCCCATCTACAGTTACATCTATGCCCTTTTCAGAAAGTTTTTCTTTTACTGCTGTAAAGTTATTGCTGTTAATACCCATAGAGCCCATTGGTAAACCTGATTGCTCATCTACTGCATAATTAGGATGTCCACTTTTTAATTTATCAGCATGACTTTTAAATTCACCATATTGATCGTAAAAACCTTCTGCTTTGTTTATAGCATCGGTTACTTCTGATACCGCACCCATAATTTCATCTTTCATTTTACCCACATCAAAACCATCAATGTCTATAGGTAAGTCAAAGCCATCTAAACTAAATTGCCCTAATCTGGCTTCCATTTCTTTTATCTGTTTTGCTATACCAATAAACTTATCTCCTAAAGCATTTCCTGTAGGGAATCTAAATGGTGGTATTGCTATGCCCATTGCGGCCATTAAGCCGTCCATGTTTTGTAAACTTGCTAAATCTTGTAAACTTGCTGGTAAGAAGTCACTAATCATTCCTTCTACGTCTGCCATATTAGGTATAAGATCCATCATACCACCTATAGCACCTGCTATTGCTCCAGTTCCGTCGGCAATACCTTGTCCAACAGCATCTGCTATCTCACTGGCTTTACCTACAGCACCACTTGCCTTGTCTTTAAATCCGTCACCTACTTTATCTCCTTCAGGAGATTGTGTATCTGCAGGATCTTCATCGCCTGGACTTGTTTGTCCTTCATGTGTTTCTGCATCTGCAGATGTGTCTTCTTCCATGGATTCTTTATCTTCTGATTGTGGATCAAATTGGCCGTGTCCTGCATAAGGTTCTGCAGTAATAAGAGTACCAACAATAGATGTAATTTTAGTTTTTGTGCCTGGTCGTTGGCCGCCACTTGTAAGGGCCACATCTCCTTCTCTGTCATACTCTGGTGGATCGCTAGGTTGATCTTCTTGCTCAACACCATCTAAAGGCGTAGCAGTCATTTTTAATACATCTAATCCTGTTAATAAAGGAGCAGGACCAGTATTTAAATTAATAATGCCTCCTGATATACCTGTTAATGCTGATGTAATGCCTACTGCTGGAGCGGCCATGGCCACAACACCTGCTTTTGCATTAATATCAACACCCATTGTGGTGCTGGATATAGATGTTGCTGTACCACTTAAAGTTTTAAACATGTTACCACTGTTAATATCTACATCTCCGCCTACTGCTGATAATTGTGCATTACGAGTTGCTAACATACTAACATCTTGATTAGCATGTAGCATAATACTACCACCTGAGCCACTTGGTCCTAAACCTAGTTTGGCTAATGTTTCACCTGTATAATCTCCACCAATATTATCACCTGCGGCCTTCATTCTGATATTTTGGCCTGCCTCTAAAACTATATCGTAATCTGCTCGTAGATTAAAATTCTTTTTGGCTCTAAGGTTCATATCCCCTTCACCAAATATATTAATATTTCCTAGCATATCCATCTCTACCCAGGATTTGCCATCTTTATTAATTGCGTAGATAGTGCCTGTGACATCATCTAATAAAATTTGTTGTCCTTTACCACTCCTGATTCTGATCATTGCTGACTGAGGATCATCGTCCATTATAAACTGATGTCCTGCCTGTGCAGGTTTAACACCGTCTTTACCTCTGGAACCTTTTGTAAGAATACCTAAAACTTGACTTGGTGTATCTCTTCTTGAACCTGCCGTTCCGGCACCCCTAAGAGCATCATTTATTAACCCTTGTTTTGTAATGGCTTCTGCCATGTCATGATGTATAGGTCTTAAAATATCATTATGCCCAGGCTGTTCTGAATATTTGTTTTTTTCTGCTACAGGTGTTAAAAAGTTTCCGCCCTGAAAACTTTTACCTGCTGGAATGCCAGGTACCATGTGATTAAATTCTGGTGGTAAGATATGGCTTATTACATATCCATATTTTCTGTTACCGTCTGCAAAACATACTAATACCATACTGCCAATGTCTGGCGGCTGAAACCACATACCATAACTTTGCTGAGTGTTTTCAAATTTTTCTGTATCGTCTGATTTTACATTGTCTACATTAGATATTCCTCCAAAAGGAGTAGCAAATCTAACCTTTTTAATTGACTTTACTTTTTTGCCTGTTGTTCTGTGTAGTGCAGGTATTTCAACATCTATTGAACCTGTTAAAAACTCGTCTTTATTATTGACAACTTTAGCCAAATAAATACCATTGTCTATAAGAGCCTCTTTATTTGGATCAGGATCGCTGTATGCTGAACCTAAAATTTTATTGCTGTAATCACCTTTAGCCATAATAGTTACCCATTACCCCTTCTTCTTTTCTCTTCAGCATCTGCCTCTTTTTTCCAGGCCACATAAGCATCATATTGCTCTTTTGTAATTTTTTCATCTTTAAGTAATGATTGAGGTGTTGCATCTTCGTTCGCCGCCAGAGCCCCTTGTACATATCTGTGACTTGGTTGTCTAGCATCAGTATCCGTAGCACCTTCTCTATCACTTTCTGAAACAACACCATCTTGCAACTTGGCTGAGAACCCTGTACGGTTTTCATCTATATACCTAAAGTTACCATCTCTTTGCATGTTGTTTAAACTTATTGCTGTTTCTTTTACACCCATAATGTCCATGGTATAAACACCATTATCAAACTTATGTGTTACGTTTCTTACCTGATATATTCCAGATATAAAGTAAGATGTCCCGTCTCCTTCTTTAATCCATAAACCTGTATTGTTATCTTCGTTTTCTACATCAGGATCAAATAACCTTGGTGAATTTAAACTAAAAAGGAAAAAATTATCTGTTGTAGTTGTTAAGTAATTATTACCGTCTTCATCTGTTTCTTTTAATTGCTGGGAAGTAAATCCTACAGGAGTTTTAGTTGTGCCGTGTTTGTGTACCGCTCTTCCTAACCACCAAGGATCGCCTCTTAATTGCATTTCTAATTTCATTAAAAACTCTATTGCTTGATGTTGATCATAAAGATATGTAAACAAGTTGTTCTTTATACCCTTAGTGGTACCTACATTACTGAATCCTGTTTTATATTCGAATTTCTTTCTTTGTGCTACACCATCTGTAATTTCTTTGTCTGCTTCTGGTTCGTCTTTACTTTTTCTATCTTCTTTAAACTTTTGTCCTCCATCCGCTATTTGCTCTGCATATTTTGTGTTACCTATTAGATCTCCGCCATAAACAAAACCTGATTGTGAAGGACTAAATTCTTCACTTTGTGTTACAACATTAGCCTGATTTGTTTCTTTTCTTTGTGCAGTAACATTATCTGCTATTGCTTGTGCTGTTTCTTTTTTAGACAATGCTTCTTCTAGTTCTTTTGCGGCCTTTCCATTACTGTTTGTTATTAAATCTTTAATCTTTGATTCTGTAAAACCAGCCGCACTACCTATTTCTTTAAGGTATGCTTCTCCTTTTTCTACATTTGCTTTTAATTTTTTTAATTGATCAAAGAAACTGCCACCTTGTTCATCTTGTGCGGCTTCTTTTAATTTTTCAATACCTCCTTCGTCTAGACTTTCATCTTTAGGTACTGGTGTAGATTTTAAAACACTAGCGGCATTTAAACTTACATCTCCTAACATACCTCTATCTGGAGGTAGTAGTAATGCTATGCCTTCGTTAAACTGAATATTGCAACTTAAAATTTGATCGTTTCTGCCAGTAAATATATATTCGTATGCCTTTTGAATTTTCATTTGATTAACTCTGGTAGTAGTTTGGTCTTTAGATAAATTATTATTACTGTCTACTTCCCAGGGAAAAACTGCTATGTCTGTTTTATCGCTCATAAAAGTGTATGCGTTTAAATGTGCTAATTTGTAGTATTGCTTTTCTTTCCTGTCGTAATCCATGTATTCCATACTACCATTAAAATCATACCAACATATTTGTTTTGTTGCATCTGTTTCTTCTTTTGAAGGATCCTCAACGTCTGTTGCTCTGGTTGCCTTTTGCATAAACTCTTTATTCATAGACAACAACAATCCTAATACTCTTGTCATATCCATGCCTTCTTTAAGAGTAAGTTCTATCATATTTGTTTCTGGATTTTTATTAATAGAGGATTTATTTTCTCTAGGCTTCTTTGCTTCTTCTTCTGCTCCTTCTGTACCTTCTTCTGCCGCCTTTTCTGTGACTGCTAAATTTGTTACTTTGGCAGTAGTTTCTGTATCTTCAATATCTAGAGACTGATCTGTAATGTGTTCTAACCCTGGCACATTATAATTTTGTTTTATTGAGGCAGATGAATCCACACCTGTAGCCGCGGCAACGGCCCCTCCAACAGCACTTCCGGCTCCCGCAACACCACTTGTTGCAGATCCTTCTTCTAATCCAAAAGATATCCTTTGTGGTTTTCCTTGCTCTAAATTATAAGTGTTGGTTTGATTTTCTAGGTCTCCAAGCATTTGGCCTATTGTGGTGCCTACTATTGTGTACATTTTACTTGTTCTAAAAAATGCATCTGCTGTGTACATATCATCTTTGACAACAGTTGAAAATTCGTATGTAGACCCTGCTTCTGTAATTTCCATTGAAAAGTTACTCAGCAATAAAGGATATACAAATGGCCCTGTAACATTTCCTATTATTTCGCCACCAGCAACATCTGTTTCCCAATTATCTGGATCTAAATTAGATTCTTTCCTGCCTCTGAAACTTACTTCTAAAAACATAGGACAATCCATAGCATCAGCAGGAGCACCTAAATATGTCCGTGCTTTTACTATTTGATCCGGGAAATCAGCCGCATTAGGCTGTGTAATTGTAAAATTAACTGTAGAAGCATGGCTTCCACCTGAACCACTTGGTACTGTGACTATCTCTACACCGTCTATACCTACTTCTGTTACACCTGTTTCTGCAAGTACTACTGTATCTGAAGGATCATCTGTATCCATACGATTGTTTAAATAGCCTGTTGCTCCTGTGCTTTGACTATTCCCGTCACCTGGGCTTACATCCTGTCTTGCATCTTCTGATGATGTGACTTCGGTATCTTCAGTTGTGCCTGCTTCTGAACCTGCTGAGCTATTTTTACTGCCAGGTCCAATCATATAAAGTTTTAAATGGTATGTTGGTAGGTCGACAGTATCTAAAATATTTCCTAGTACTTCTCCAATATATTCGTTTACTATTAATGGTGGTTTTTTCTTATCAGTATTCAACCATCCTTTTTTCTCTTCAGTTGTTGTACTTTTTGGATCTGTTGACGAGCTGTCTTGACTGCCATATATGTTTTTGACATTTTCTGAATGATCGTTCATTATGTCAGACATACTAACCTCCTACTACTTTTACTGCTTCTGCTGATGGTAATTTTATAATAGTACCTGCTTTAAAATCTCGTATAGGGTCTTTTAATATATCTGGATTTCTTAATGCAAATACCCACCATAAAGATGTAGTACCATATACTTTGTATGCTAAAATATCAGGTCTACCGTCAACGTCTGCTTGTATTTTATAATCCTCATCATATAATCCTTTAGGCATTTTGGGAAGATTATTTATATCTAGAAACACATCCATTGCACCTGCATTTTTTAAAAAACTAGTTGTACTGTGAAATTTAGCCATTAGATAAATCCGTCCGAGTATGCTTGACCTGAAGTAAGGCCAGTTATGTCAAATCTTTTTCTAAGTTTCTGTGGTGTGTAGTTTACTGATAAGTTGATTGAAACCAGTGCGGCTGTAGGAACATAAGTTACTGTGTCTTTCGAACCCATTTTATAATGTACTGGTACATAGTCAACATCTTCTCCATATTGTATGGAATAATCTTTTACAATTACAGGCACTTTATTAAATCCATGTTCTCCTAAATATTCAAATAAAAGAACAGGTGGTGGTGTTCCACCTACACCTTGCGCCACTGCGGCATCGCCTGAAAAACTTTTTGTAATTACTTTAAGAAATTGAAATACTGCTAACATGTACCTGGCTTCGTCAATATCGTTTGCTGTAAATTCTGAAGCAATTGGCAGTTCTGGTGGTCTACTATTAATATAAGAATGAATAGGATAATTCATACCTTGTAATTCATGTATATTGTAATTAGCACCTGCTGATACGAAAATTTGAGGAGTATATTGCCAAATAAGACCGCCTGAATCTATAATTGGTTGTAATATGTTTGTACCGCCTACTGTACCATCTTGAGCATACTCTATACCATACACATAGTCTGCACCGCCTCTTTTAGGTCTTAGTCTTGCTCTCCAGTCATAATTTTGTTGTACTGGAGATTCATTACCAACTAAATCAAAATTACCAAATTGTTCGCTTTGTTGTTGAAGTTCTTGTCTTAATTGTAATTCACTCAACATTCTTGCACCAAAAAGTAAATTTTGGTCTGGGTTTCTGGGAGGATTTCTTAGTCCTGGAATGAACTGTCCAATAGGACTAGCACCCAGAAGGTTTCCTGCAATTCTTCTTGCATGAGGATTTTTAATGCCACTTAATTTACTATTGGCTTTATTTCCCAAATATCCACTAGCAATGTTTTTTAAAAAACTCATTTAATCTCCTAATAGTTCTATTTATCAATTTTATTAAAACATGTTATAATTATTATTCCTATAAAAATTTCCAGTTTTGCATAGATCTGGTAAATATTAATTGACAATACACTAGAACTGTGTATAATACTAACAATATAAATGAACTATAATTTTGAGGAGAGTTATTAATGGCACAGCCTAAAAAAGTAAACTATCTTAATAACAAAGATATTCTTAAAGAAATCCATAAAAGTAAAATGACATACTGCTGGTTAGCAGATGACAATTATGGATTTTTCGACATCATATTAGAAGATGTAAAAAAGATCAATAGAATCAGTGTAAAAGCCGCAAGAGAAAATAAAGCCGCAAAGATGCAATATGATGCATACCAGGCCGCAATGGCACTTCATGATCCTAAAGATTACAGAAATAAACCTAAGCAGAAAGAATTTGCAGTAGATCCTAAAAGCATAGACAAGGAAGATTTAGTTTTCCGTGTTATGACTATGGATCACATTCCTTTAGAACCAGGCAGGAAGAAAAATCCTAGGAACGAAGCAGAAACTAAAGCAAAAGTAAACTTCCCTCCTTTTAAACATTACGCATACGTTAATGATGAATTAAAGGAAGTTGGAAGAAGTCATTGGGAAGGAGGTTTAGGTAACGGACACTTTAATCCTGAACATGGAAAAATCACAAATAAACTTGGCACTATGTTTTTAAAACTAGTGGAAAGATATAGTCACAGAGGTAACTGGAGAGGATATACTTATGTAGATGAAATGCGTGGACAAGCATTACTGCAATTAAGTTATATTGGTCTTCAGTTTAATGAGCAAAAATCCGATAATCCTTTTGCTTATTATACAGCCGCCGTTAATAACAGTTTTACAAGAGTACTTAACTTGGAAAAAAGAAACCAAATGATAAGAGATGACATTCTTATTGAGCAAGGTCATTTACCAAGTTATGGAAGACAAATACAACACGAAAACGAATTGCGTGAACTCAGAGAGGCCGCAATCGCAAGTCAAACAACTGATACTAACGATTAATTTTTATGAGCCAACTGTTTAAGACAGCGGCTTGTTTTACTGACATACATTACGGATTAAAGCAAAACAGCCGTTTACATTTAGAAGATTGCGGAAGATACATAGACTGGTTCATTGCTGAAGCACATGCCAGAAATGCAGAAACATGTATTTTCCTAGGCGACTGGAATCATCACAGAGCAAGTATTAGTGTTGCTACAATGAATGCTTCAATCAAAGCATTTAAAAAACTTAACGACAACTTTGAAAAAGTTTATATGATTATGGGTAATCATGATCTATACTATAAAGACAAAAGAGAACTTAACAGTATAGAGTACATCAGAGATTTAGAAAACTTTGTAATGATTGATGAGCATTTTATTCAAGACGATGTTGCTATAATACCATGGCTTGTTGGAGATGAATTTAAGGCTGTTTCCAAAATACAATGCAAATATATGTTTGCACATTTTGAACTCCCATACTTTAAAATGAATGCAATGGTAGAAATGCCAGATCATGGTGGCATTAGTGACAAGATGTTAGGTAATCCAGAGTATGTGTTTAGTGGGCATTTCCATAAAAGACAATTTAAAAATAACATACATTATATAGGCAATGCTTTCCCTCATAATTACGCAGATGTAGACGATAATGAAAGAGGTGCCATGTTCTTAACATGGGACGAAGAGCCTCTTTATGTAAATTGGCAAGAATGCCCAAAATATAAAAAGTTTACATTAAAAGAACTGTTGGATAACCATCAAAATTTATTAGACGAATACACTTATGCAAGAGTAATACTTGATGTAAGTATCAGTTATGAAGAAGCAAACTTTGTTAGAGAAAAATTTGCAGAGCAATATGGCGTTAGAGAATTACAACTTATACCAATTAAAGAAGAAGAAGAATTTGAAGGCGGAGAAATACAATTTGAGAGTGTAGATCAAATTGTACTTGCACAATTAGACACCATAGAAAGTCCTACAGTAGAAAAACAGGTACTAATAGAAATATATAATAGTATAGAAACTTAATGTTAAAAATTAAAAACGTATCAGCAAAAAACTTTATGAGTGTTGGAAACAACACACAGGCAGTTAATTTTGACAACTGCCAACTTACACTTGTACTAGGGCATAACTTAGACATGGGCGGTGATGGTAGCAGAAACGGAACAGGTAAAACTACTATTATAAATGCACTCAGTTATGCACTATATGGAGACGCTCTTACTAATATTAGAAAAGATAACCTTATCAACAAAACAAATGGTAAAGGAATGATTACCACAGTAGAGTTTGAAATACAAGGCAAACAATATCGTATAGAAAGAGGCAGACGTCCAAATATTTTAAAACTCTATATAGATGGTCAAGATGCTGTTGACGGTGAGCAACAAGGTGACAGCAGAGAAACACAAAAAGAAATAGAAAAAATAATTGGTTTTCCTCACACAATGTTCAAACACTTAATTGCTCTTAATACATATACTGAACCTTTCTTAGGAATGAAAAACAACGATCAAAAGGATATGATTGAGCAGTTGTTGGGTATCACAGAATTATCAGAAAAGGCAGAAATATTAAAAGAACGACAAAAAGTTACTAGAGACAGTATTAAAGAAGAAGAAATCACAATAAATGCCATAGAAGCCAGTAATAAACGTATAGAAAAAAACATACAGGAAATAGAAAGTCGTAGTAAGGCATGGGAAGTTAATAAAGATACAAAAGTTACTGAACTAGGCACACAGATAGTAGAAATGGAAAAACTTGATATAGATCAAGAACTAGATAACCATAAACAAGTTACTGAATTAAAAGAACATAACAGTAACAAACTTACATTAGACACAGAGTATAAACGTTTACAAACCAGTTTAAACAGAAGTGAAGATAAATTAACTCAACTAGAGAGTGATTTAGAAAGTGCTAAAGCAGGTGTTTGTCCAGCATGTGAACAACCAACTGCTCATTTAGATACACATGAAGAATACACAAAGGAATTAGAGGAAAAAATTGTAGCAGAAGAAGACTATAATAATGAGCTGATAGATAGAAATACTGATTTAGAATCTGCATTAACAGAGTTTAATGATTTACCTGATATGCCTAATACTGTTTATAATACATTAGAAGAAGCATTATCACATAAACACAATTTAGACACAATGCATACTCAATTGCAAGAAAAAGCACAAGAAGAAAATCCTTATATAGAACAAATAGACAGTCTTAAAACCAGCGGCATACAGGAAATTAGTTTTGAACTAATGAATGAACTAACTCATTTACAAGAACACCAAGACTTCCTTTATAAATTGCTTACAAGCAAAGACAGTTTTATTCGTAAAAAGATTATTGATCAAAATATTGCATATCTTAATCATAGATTATCCTACTATTTGGAAAAACTTGGCTTGCCACATGAGGTTAAATTTGCAAGTGATTTAGGTGTAGAGATTACAGAATATGGCAGAGACTTAGATTTTGATAATTTAAGTCGTGGAGAACGTAACAGACTTATACTTGGGTTAAGTTGGGCATTTAGAGACATATACGAAAGTTTAAACAGACCAATGAACTTAATGTGTATTGACGAACTTGTTGACAGTGGTATGGACAGTATGGGCGTAGAAAATGCATTAGCAGTACTGAAAAAAATGCATCGTGAACAAGGCAAAAATATAATGTTAATATCACACAAAGAAGAACTTATAGGACGTGTAAACAATGTATTAACTGTAGTCAAAGAGGGCGGGTTTACAAGTTATAACACCGACACAGAGTATGTTAATTGATGTTAATTTAGGCAAAAATGCAGAATACACTCTAACATACGAACTATTCGATAATCGTGTTGCTAAAAAAGTTTGGCAACGTCTTAAAAATCATAAATTTCCAGTTTTAAATAATAGCAGTTGCTACGGATTCGGCGAAAGTATTCAAGAAGTAGAGCAAGTGTTGTATAACACTATAGATGAATTAAAAAATCTTAAACCAGATTTAGAAATTTCTTCCATGGACTTAAACTATTTGCACGATATATTTGCAAGTATGCATTATAATCTTATGGAAGAAAAATATCCTAGTCAAAAACTATATGATATTTTAGTAAAACTAAATGACACAATACACCACTTAGAGGATTTAAACAGAAGTAATAAAGCAAAAATTTTAGTACTCACAGATGACCCTGGAGAAGAATTAATAGATGAAGATTATGATTTGTTTACACCTGATATGACAGAACACTGGTTGTATATGGGTTACCCTCATGTAGGCAAACACATAATGGCTATCTTTAACGATGGGGATATAGATATCCCAAAAGAACAAATACAGCCTACACATCTGTTAAAAACTTTTTTACTATGTTGGTTAGATAAAGACTTGGTTGCCGGAAGAAAGTATATGTTAAACTTAAACAGGTTCCTTGCTAAAATACACAACAAACTGCCTTACCCTATAGACGACAAAAAACTTGCTGTTGGAAAAATACCTCTTGGTAAATTAACACACGAGCCAGATCTATCGGAAATAAAGAAAAATCGCTTTATACATTCTATTAAAGCATATTAATTAGGTCCTTCGGACCTTTTAAGTCTTCGTCAATTCGTTTCGTTCCACTCAACTCATTTACTCGACTTAAATTTACTCCGTTATCATGTATGGAGGAGTCATAATTCTCCTATGCAGGAGAATATGTCATCATGTGATGTTGTCGCCATCTTAAACTCGGGTGCTATTAGGAACCAGTGAGCCTTTTGTCCCCATACACTACCGTCTCGAATCTCACGGAGATTATATAACCTAGTTAAGTTTAGTTACATAACCTGTAGGTTGCTTTTTCTCATTGCCTACATCCTTTTAATACTGATTGTCGTGTGTTTGTATCTTTGCCGCTATACAACTCCAGATCTCGCACCGGGATTACCGGATTGTCAAGGAGCCAGATTTAATGTGCCTCTGTTGGGGCGGGTGTATAGTCCTTTGTGTGCCTTGATGTGATTGTGTTCTAACTTACGTTTTAACACACCTACTTATAAGGTCTTTAATGCCTCTTTAAGGATTTTTGAACCACCTACTCTGACGTTAATGATGCCGTTATAATAATCGTCAGTTTCAAGTACTCGCCTTTCAAATTGCTCTCTGGCTTCTATGTAACTTGCAACTCCTCTACTAGGGCAATAGTATAATATTTCTCTACGAAATTTATCCTCTCCTAGTTCTAATACATCTGCATTAAGATGGTCGCTACTACCCCAATAAGTACGCCAATCGCTTTCTTTTTTACCACGTCTTTTATTTTTTCTTCCTTTAAGTGGCGGTTTTGTTGTTTTGAATTTTGCTAATTTTTTACCAACATACTTTTTATCGTTGGTTAAATTAGTAATTAGATACACAAATGCTTCGCAGTCTTCTGGAAGTACTGTAATTTCTTTGTCTTTATAATACCAACTCATTACATATTTTCCGAGCCTTCTTGACCATTTTTCTTTTTAATATAATTATTTAAAACTTTTACAAATCTTGTTCTTTCGGTATGACTCATTGCCCATGCTTCGCTTATTGATACTTTACCTTCAGAGTAAACCACCATTTCTGTTATATTATCATGTATGGCCTCTGAGTCTTTTTTGAGCTTCTCTAGATACTGAACAATTTGTTCAGGTTCGGCCCGTCCTAGGAAGCCGTGAAAAAATTTACAGGATCAAATGATATTGCCGCCTCAAATTCTTTGGGCTTATCTTTTTCTTTACAAGAATCTTTATCACACTCAAACATCATAGTTTTCTGAATTCCTATTTTGTTTATTTCTGCAACTGATTGCTCAATAGATGCTCCAACTGATGATTCACAGTTATCTAAAAATTCTTTTATGTGATCTCTATCTGTAATAGTATTGGCATCTTCTCCTTTACCTATGGTAACACTATGTACAGCCGCTACAATTAATTGGTAATTCATATCTGCCATTTTTACAAAACTTTCATTAAAAAGTTTTAATTTATCCATATCGTCTGGCATTTCTGACATTACTTGTAAACTTCTGCTACTCTGGAAACTGGCTATACCTGCCTTAATTGTATTGCTGTATTCTAAAGGTTTAACTTCAATTTTTAAACCTTGTTCTGTTTCTACTGTATATGCTTTTTCTAAAACTGCCATAGTTTCTATAGCACCTTCAACACTTGCAATACCAGTTACTGCTTCGTCACATCCTGGGCATGGTGCAGAAACTTCTATATCATCTCCGCTCGTAGCACCCTGAATAGCAACTAATAGCACATCTACATCGTTAGATATTAGACGTCTTACGTTTTTTACATTAGGTACGCAACTTTTTATTAACTGTATTACTGCTTCGCCGTTAAGTAATGCATCTGGATTTTTCATTATTAGTTCATCTTTAGCAGTCATAGGGAAAATAGGAAGTTCTCCTGATTCAGGATATTCCACAATATCTTTTGTGTAAAATTTACCGCCTGTGGGCAACTTTACATATAACTTAGGCGATCTAAAGTATTCGCTTAATGGATTTGGTGTATTTGACATGTATTAAAACTCCTGTTAATTATTCTGATAAATATAAACATGTGATACTTATTCTTAATTCGTAAGGTATTTATCATCGTTAAAACTAGTGTTTATTGGAAAACTGAATGGCAACTATTACATATACTGATAACGGAGAGCAAAGAACTGTTCCTATGTGGGCAACAGAAGCCACTCTGCTAAAGTTATTGGACTCTATGAAAGGTGGTGGTGCTGGTGCTGGAGGAGGCTCTGGTGACCCTAAGAAAGATGCTAAATCTCTGAAAGAATTACTAGGTAGCATACAAGATCTTAACGATGGCTTTGAAGAAATGGCTGAAGATGTTGAGGAAGGCGGCAAGAAAGTAAAAGAAGCGGCAGAAGACATAGAAGATGGCATGGATAAACTAGGATTTAGTTTTGAAAGGATTATTGGTGGTGGATTGGCTAGAGTGGGTGGTGCCATAGACTTTTTAGTAGGTGGCAGTTTATTAATACTCAGTACAGCATTTGCGGCTCTATCAGCAAAACTTATTCAAACAGGAAATAACTTTGCTACTCTTAGCCAATCAGGTTTAGCATTAGAAAGCTCAACAGCATTAAATATTGCACAATTTAACCAGTTAGGAATGAGTACAGAGCAGGCAGTAGAAGCCATGACAAATAATTCTCAGGTATTGAGAGTCATGGGACAAAGTGTTGTTCCTGGTGTTGTAGATGAATTCCTTACACTGACTAATCAGGGTCAGGACTTAGGTTTAGCATTGGGCGATGCGACAGAATTAGCATTAGACGAATTATCAATGAGAACCAAGTTAATGAATCTTGGTAGTTTGGATGAGCAACAGCGAAAAGTAGCAATCAACCGTATTCAGGAAGTAAACAGAAACCAATTAGCATACAGTAAAGCACTAGGTGTTAGTACTGATGTAATGAGAGATTTTGCTGACCAGGTATTAGGTGGTAATGAAATGCTAATGGCTTCATTAATTACTACAAGCGATACAGCAAGAGCAGAAACTATTGCAGGATTGCAAGACTTTGTTTCTGGATTAAGAGCAATGGGCGGCGAAGCAGGTGGCGAAATAGCGGCCGCAGTTGTAGAAGCGGCCAGTATGGGAGCAGTTGGGTTTAGTGAAGCCGCATTTGGATTCATAACAGTACTACCTCAATTATCAGATAACTTCCAAGGTGTAATAGATGACTTTAATAATGGTTTAATTGACGGCAAAGGTGCCGCAATGGCTATTACAGCCGAACTTGGTAATTTAAGCCAAGCAGAAAAAGACAGGGTATTCTTACTTGCTAGGGCAGGTGACGAACAAGCGAAAAAAATGGCCAATGCTATTACACAATTTGAACAATCTGCAGACAGAATGAAAGATCAAGGTGTAGAAATAGAAGGTGTACAAAGAGGTATGCAGGCCTTTAATGCCGTTATTGCCAAAATAAAAGGAATGTTTAGTAGTACATTTAATCAGTTTATACAGGGTTTTGGAGAAGGTGCAGGTGATTTAACAGACTTTATGAGTGAGCTCAGTAATGCATTTATGCCTATTGTTTATCAGTTGACAGGATTAGAAGCAGGAGTTGGAGACACTAGTAAATCAGTTATAAACTTAGGTAAAGAAATGGCTGAAGGTCTTGTAGACAAGATGAAAAAATTCGCAAACTGGATAGCAGGTATTATAGAATGGCTACAAGGGTACTTTAACAACTTAGCGGCAACTGACTTCAAAGGCAAGGTAATGGAAGTTTTAGGTGACATTGGTACTGTAATGATGGACGGCTTCAAAAAAATGATTGCAGGACCTGTAAAAGACGCCATTATAGTTGCTTTTGGAATAGCCATAGCGGCCGGTGTTGCAAAAGGTTTGGCTTCTAAAGGAGCCCAGGCTCTATTTGGTGGCGGTGGCGGAGGCGGCGGTGGCGGAATACCTGGCGGTTCCGGTAAAAAAATGTATGGCATGGGCCGTGGACTAAAAGGACTTGCAGTAGGTATGAGAGCATTTGCAAACCCAATGGTTATTGCAGGTGTGGCAGTCGTAACAGCCGCAATCATGGGTATTGGATTTGCATTAAAATTAGCCGCTCCTGGTATTGAGGCATTTGGTTTAGCAATTAAGAGTGTGTTTGAAGGCATAGGTGCAGTAGTAGAAAGTGTTGGTGTTGCGATTGCAAAAGTTGTAGAAGCAGTAGGTAAAAACAAAGTTGCTAAAATTAACGCCAGAGCAGAGGCAATGGTAAAAACCACGAAAGCCACAACAGAAGCCATTAAAGAATTATCACATTTAGATCCAACACATGTTATGGGAATGGCAGAAGGTATAGACCTGCTAGGCGAATCACTAGGAACCTTTACTGCAAATATGACACCTGGATATTTCCAAAGTATGAAAGGTGCATTTGCAAACCTTGTTGGACAGGAGTCACCAATACAGGCAGTTATGACAATGTCCAGAGAGGCTGATCCAGTTAAAATTAAGGATTTAGCAAAAGCCACAATAGCCGCCAATGCCGCATCGGCAGGAGCCACAGAGTTACCAAATCTTTCAGGCTCAGATGGAGGCACTACTAATAATACTACAAATAATTCATATGCAAGTGGTGGCGGTGGTGGTACTGCTGAATCAAATCAAGTCATGGCAGACCTAATTATGGAACAGTCTGCTATACAAGTAAATGCACTTGCAGAAATGAAAAAACAAAATAAACTCCTCACAGAAATCAGTAGCAAATCCGGTTAACCTACCAGGTAATAAATTTTAGTTGACAATAATCGATAAATAGTGTAATATAATACATTAAGGTTACATTTATGAGTTGGAAGAAATATTTTTCGAGTGTTGATAACAGTGGATTACCACTAAACGTCACTGGAAACAATGTAAGTACAGACGGTCCTGGAGCGGCATCTAGCAGATATGCTAGTTGGCTACCAGAAGTTTATGCTGGGTCTCCTAACAGATTGATGAGATACATGCAATATGACCAAATGGACAACGATTTGGAAATTAATGCGGCCTTAGATACTATTGCTGAGTTTGGTACACAAGAAGATAATCATACCAAAATGCCTTTACATGTTTATTATAAAGGCAGACCCAGTGATACAGAAGATAAAATTTTAACTAAAACACTAGAGCAATGGTGTAACCTCAACGAAATACATAAAAGAGCATTTAGGATTTTCCGTAGCACAATTAAATATGGAGATCAGTTTTTTGTAAGAGACCCTCAAACATATAAACTGTATTGGACAGATCCTGCTAACATTGAAAAAGTTGTTGTAAACGAAAGTGCTGGTAAAAAAATTGAGACATATTTTGTTAAAAATTTAGCACCTAACTTTGGCGAACTACTAGCAACTAATCCAAGTGCATTACATAGTAAGCCATACGGTTCAGGAAGTGGGCAATACATTGGTACACCTCCTAATAATCCAGGTGCGTCAGGCAGTTACTTAACAGGCTCTATTGACGGCGTAAATCAGGGTATTCCAGTTGACGCAGAACATGTTGTACATGTTAGTTTAACAGAAGGAATGGACCATGCATGGCCATTTGGAATTAGTATTTTAGAACCAATATTTAAGGTTTTCAAGCAAAAGGAATTGCTTGAAGACTCAATTATAATTTACAGGGTACACAGAGCACCAGAAAGACGTGTGTTTACTATTGATGTTGGAAATATGCCTCCACATAAAGCAAGGCAGTATTTAGAACAAATCAAATACGAAGTACAACAAAAACGAGTACCTAACAAAAACAAAGACGGTCAAAATGTAATAGATGCCGCATATAATCCAATGAGTATGTTAGAGGATTATTTCTTCGCCGCAACAGGAGAAGGTAGAGGTAGTAAAGTAGATACATTACCAGGTGGTGAAAACTTGGGACAAATAGATGACTTAAGATACTTTAATAATAAACTATTACGTGGATTAAGAATACCAGCAAGTTATTTGCCTACAGGACCAGATGACGGAAGTGCAACATATAATGATGGTAAAGTTGGTATTGCTTATATTCAGGAATATAGATTTGCAAGATATGTAGAAAGACTGCAAAAGCAAATACAAGAGGACTTAGATAGAGAGTTTAAACTGTTCCTTAAATACAGAGGAATAGAAATAGACAGCGGTGACTTTGATATAGTATTTAATGCTCCTATGAACTTTAGCAGTTATAGAGATTTACAATTAGATACAGAAAGAGCCAATTTATATAACACAATGGCACCTGTACCATATCTTGCTAACCAGTTTAAACTTAAAAAATATCTTGGACTTACAGAACAAGAAATTAAAGCGAACGAAGAAATGTGGAGAGAGGAAAACAAATATGAGAAATTTGCGGACGATAAAACTCCAGCAGATCTCAGAAATATTGGTGTAAGACCAGAGGCAGATGCGGCAGTGAATCCTGATATGGAAATACCTGCAGACCAGGTACCATTGGAAGATCCTGCACTAGATCCGCTAAATACTGATGCAGGAGTTGTTCCTCAAGGTGGTACACCACCTGGATCACCAGAGAGCCTATAATATGAGACTTAACGAATTTTACAATCCAGAGTTTGATGATTTTCAAAAAGCAGATGCTGAGAAAAGAAGAAAACCAAAACTTACATTAGAGCAAATTAGTAAATTGCGTAAAGTAAGAGCAATTAAACGTGCAGAAGATATAGAGCATAAAAAATTCGTGTCAGTAATGTATCAAGCACCTACGGATGCCGGAGCAGGTGGCGGACTTATCTAATCTAGTCAAGATTGAATTAGTAAACGACGGTAAGCCAAATCTAGACAATTGGTTAGCAGACCAATTACATCAAAACAAAGCAGAAATACTACAAAAAGGTTGTCTTTTAGACTTTAGCACAGAGTCTAACTATTACTTACGGCATTCAAAAGATGCTGATGATATCTTTACAACTATACATAAAATATTAGAAAAAGCACAAATTCCTGCAGATTTAGTGCATTTCTGCACAGGTAATCTGCTTAATAAACAGAATTATAATACATATACTAGCCTTAAAAAAGCAGAAGACGATAATTTCCTGCCCTTTAAAAGTGCCTTTTTTAAGGATTTTTGGTGTAGTCATACATTATCTTTCCATAAAGATTACAGCGAAAACTATGGTAAAACTAATAAACCTAAATACTTTTCCTGTCTTAATGGCAGGCAAAAGGAACACAGAGAGTACACTTATGCATATTTAAGTCAGTATAAATTGTTAGATAAAGGTGTATGTACTTTTGTTTGGAAAGGTGAAAGTGTAGATGGTTATAGTTCGCCGGAAGATATCACAAGCCATACAGTACAGCCTGATAATTTTTATACAGTATTTGACGATACATATTATGATGTTATTACAGAAACATTAATAGGCGAAGAATCGTCAACTCAGGGCATAAGGCATAGTGGTGGACATCCTTGGTGGCAGGAAGTTTTCATAACAGAAAAAATTTGGCGCAGTATATATTATAAAAGACCATTTTTAGTAATAGGCAACAAGCATACATTAAAGACGTTGCATAGTTTAGGATTAAAAACATTTAATGATATATTGTTTGATGAATCTTATGATGAAATTGACAACTGGCAAATGAGAACTTATAAAGTTTTAGAGCAAAATAAACACATTATAGAAAATTATAAATTACCTGAATTAGAACAAATAATTAATTCCCCACAAATGTCTGAAATATTGCAATATAATTACGAAAAGATAAATAACATGGCGAACATTTACAGACAGAGTAGATAATCACTGATTCATACAGAAAGTACTCAAAAAACACCCATTTAAGCATAAAAACATCACATTACTATAAGTATATAACAGGCACATCTGAAACCTAACTTTCTGTGTGCGAAAAATTAATAAATTGGAGACCACAATGTCAGAATCAAGAACACAATTAGAAGAAATTCTTGAACTACTCCTAGCGGAAGAAAACGATAAAGCGGAAGAAATGCTTCATGAGTATGTTGTTGCAAAAGCAAGAGCAGAATATGAAAAAGTTTTAGACGAAGACGTTTCTGAAGACGAGGAAGTTGAAGAATCAAAAGACTCAGAAGAAGATGCAGTAGAAGAATCAGAGGAATCTGAAGAAGAGGCTGTTGAAGAAGCAGAATATTCAGAAGAAGAAGCAGTTGAAGAAGAAATCAGCGATGCCGACCCTGCAGGAAACTTTGCAGATGAAATACTTCAGGATGAAGAAGAAATTGAAGGCGATGAGCAGTCAGAAATGGAAATGGACGGCGAAGAAAAAGAACACGACGGAGATCTAGAAGATAAAGTTGATGAAATTGAAGACGAGCTTGAAGACCTTAAAGCAGAATTTGAAAAATTACTTGCTGATGAAGAAGAAGGCGACGAAATGCCAATGGATGACGACAAAGCAGAAATGGATATGGAAGACGAAATGGATTTAGAATCCGTTGAGTACGACCTAGACGAAGAAGTTGCAGATGAAGATACAGAGCTTGAAGAAGCAACTAAGTTATCTAACAATGTAGCGGCTCCAAGTGCTCCAGCAGACGACAACAAAGATGCACCACTTCCAAGTGGCGGATCAAAAGTTGAAAAATCTGGATCACCTGTTAAATCTAAAGATGGCGGCGAAGGCAACCACGGAGATTCAGCAAAAGATCACACACCTACAGACAACATTAACGTTGACCAAAAATCAGTATAATTACTGATAACTGATAGGATAAAGTAAATGGCTAATAAGTTATACGAATATATGAGTCCTGAACAATCTAAAATACAGATTGTTGAGTCAGCAGACGGTAAGGACTTGTTTATGCAAGGATTATTCATACAAGGCGATGTAAAAAATCAAAATGGAAGAGTATATCCCAAAAACGAGATAGCGAAAGCCTGTGAAAGTGTAAAGGAACGCCTTGGAAAAGGTGAGACTGTGATGGGTGAGTTAGATCACCCTGAAGAATTACAAATAAATTTAGACCGTGTAAGTCATATCATTACAGATTTGTATTGTGAAGATTCAAACGGTCTGGGCAAACTTAAAATTATAAAGACACCAATGGGTAATATTGCAGAAGCATTACTTAAGGCAGGAGCAAAACTAGGTGTAAGCAGTAGAGGAAGTGGAAATGTCAACGAAAGTGGACAAGTTTCAGATTTTGATATTGTAACAGTGGACATTGTGGCACAACCTAGTGCCCCAGATGCCTACCCAAAGACTATATATGAGAGTTTATTTAATATGCAAGGCGGTGCACAAATGTTTGATACCGCTAAAGCATTAACACATGATAAAAGTGCAGAAAAACACTTGATGAAAGCAATCACTGGTTTCATCAATGATTTAAAAATATAAGTAGGAGACTACTATGGCAGTGAATTTTACAGAACTACTTGAGAATGCAGAACTAACAGAAGATGTTAGAACCGCTCTTCAAGAAGCATGGGAAAGTAAAATCTCTGAAGCAAGAGAAGAGCTTACAGCAGAATTAAGAGAAGAATTTGCTCAAAGATACGATCATGACAAAAGTCAGATTGTTGAAGCAGTAGACAAATTCATTTCTGAAAAAGTTGAAGCAGAAATTTCTCAAATTGCAGAAGAGAAGCAATCCCTTGCAAACGACAGGGTAAAATACACGAAAGCAATTAGTGAACATGCTAAAGTACTTGACAAATTTGTAACTGAAATGGTTGCTAAAGAAGTTAAAGAACTTAGAGCAGATAGAGCCAGAACAAGTGAACATGTTTCAAAACTAGATGATTTTGTAACAGAACAGTTGGCTGGTGAATTATCAGAATTCCATGAAGACAAAAAAGGACTTGTGGAACAGAAAGTTAAAATGGTTAAAGAAGGCAAGAAGCAATTAGCAGAAGCCAAAATTGACTTTATTAAGAAAGCGGCAGACAAAGTGGAAACAGTTGTCAACAACGTTATTACTAATGAAGTTAAATCTTTCCGTGAAGACATCACTAATGCACGTGAAAATGACTTTGGTCGTAGAATTTTTGAAGCCTTTGCAAACGAATATGGTACTAGTTACTTAAACGAAGCAAAAGAGATCAAGAAAATACAAAAACAAATTACTGAAATGGAAACAAAACTTAACGAATCTGAGCAAGTAATTGCTGAGAAAGACGAAGCAACTAAACTTGTAGAGTCTAAATTAAGGATTGCAAAAGATCAAATGGATCGTAAAGATACATTAACTGAGCTTATGGCACCATTAGGTAAAGAGAAGAAAGAATTGATGTCAGATTTACTTGAAAGTGTAAAAACAGACAAACTGGAAGAGTCCTTTAACAAGTACTTGCCTTCAGTATTGGATGGAGAAGCACCAAGAGTTAAGAAGACATTGTCAGAATCCGTTGTCAGTGAACACACTGGCGATAAGGCAATTGTTGTAACAGCAGATGCCGATGACAAAGCGGATGATATAGTAGAAATTGATATGATCCGCAAATTGGCCGGACTTTCAAAATAATAGGAGTTAAAAAAATGGCAAACTTATTTGAAAGCAACTGGTCTGCAACTAAAGACGCTTTACTAGAAGGGTTATCTGGAAACAGAAAATCTAGTCTAGATGTTGTCCTCGAAAATACAAAAAGACATTTGTCAGAGGCCGCAACAGCAGGTGCCACAGGTGCAGGTTCAGTAGCGACATTAAACAAAGTTATGTTACCACTAATTAGAAGGGTTATGCCTTCTGTTATTGCTAACGAACTAGTAGGTGTTCAACCTATGAGTGGTCCAGTAGGACAAATCCACACACTAAGAGTCAGATATTCTGAAACTGGTGGTGGAGCAACAGCAGGTGATGAGGCATTAAGCCCATTCAAACTTGCTTCTACATACGCAGGTTCACCTGACGCCACAGCGGCGGCAGAGGGAAATGCTGGTAGAAAAATGAGCATTCAAATCTTAAAAGAAACTGTTGAAGCGAAAACCAGAAGGTTATCAGCAAGATGGACTTTTGAGGCGGCTCAAGATGCAGAAAGTATGCACGGCGTTGACGTTGAAGCAGAAATTATGCAAGCCTTAGCACAAGAGATCGTAGTTGAAATCGACCAAGAAATTATCGGTTCACTAAGAACTCTAGCAGGTGCAGGTACAACTTTAGACTTTAGTTCTTTAAGTGGTACAAGCATTTATGTCGGTGATAGACACGCGGCATTGGCTATTGAGATTAACAGAGCGGCTAACAGAATCGCGGCTAGAACAAGACGTGGCGCTGGTAACTACATTGTTGTCTCTCCAGAAGCACTTACAATTTTACAAAGTGCATCTACTTCAACATTTGCTAGAACAACTGAAGGATCTTTTGAAGCACCTACAAATACTAAATTTGTTGGTACTCTTAATGGTTCTATCAAAGTTTTTGCTGATAACTATGCGGCTGACGGTACTAAAGTACTTGTTGGTTACAAAGGATCAAGCGAAACTGATGCTCCAGCATTCTACTGCCCATACATTCCATTAATGAGCACAGGCCCAGTAATGGATCCAAGCAGTTTTGAACCAGTAGTAAGTTTCATGACCAGATACGGTTATAAAGAACTTACAAATACTGCTTCATCTCTTGGTAATGCGGCAGACTACGTTGATGCAGTTACTTTAAGTAACGTTGCATTCCAGTAAGCCGAAAGACTTATAGGTTACGTAGACCAGTTACTAGTTTACTAGAAACATTAAAAGAGGACTTTTTAAGTCCTCTTTTTTTGACTTAAAATTCTTATCTGCTAAAAGTGATAAATAGTTCTATAATTGTAACATAAAGGAACTTATTGAATGTCAACTAACAATACCTATATTAATGCTTTAGACGATTTTGTTGTTAAAGGTAATCTTACTGTAGAAGGTAATGTTACTCAGGTTAGTACAACTATTAACCAAAACAGAGTTGCGGCGGAAGAGTTTATTATTAACTCTGACGGAGAAAACACGACTGCAAAATTAACTCTTAACAGTAATAACAGTTTAGCAAATATTAGTTTCGTTACAGGCGGCAACATGGTTGTTGAACCTAATTTACAAGGTAATATTGTTTTAGGTACAGGTCAAACTTTAACAGCAACAGGTGGTAATACAGTAATATCTTTAAACAATCTTACTAGTGATACTTTTACAGGTGTGGCAAGTGAAGCCACAATGTTTACACTTCCAGTTAAAATAGAAATAGGTGGAGCAAATGCTTCTTCGGCAGACGGTACAGCAGATACAACCTTCCAAGGTAGTGGTAATGTCGCAACATTAGATTTTAGATTAAAATCTGTAAACAGTAATGTTGGTAGTTGGGGTAATGCAAGTTACAGTCCAAACTTTACAGTAAATGCAAAAGGTTTAATTACAGCCGCAGGTGAAAATGCAATAAACATTACTACATCACAAGTTTCAGATCATACCACAGTAACAAGAGGATTATTTGGTGGTATTAACGGTATTACATATACAAGTGGTGACGGAAACATCTCATTAACAGATACAATTGGTTCCGCGGCTCAAGGTACATATGGTAGTGCTAGTGCCGTACCAGTATTTTATGCAGATAGAAGAGGAAGAATTACCAGTATTGCAAATCAAAACATTGCCATTACAGCATCACAAATTACAGATTTTACTACACAGGTAGAAGCAACATTAACAGTTACTGACGCAGGTGGAGACGGAAGTTTAGCATACAGCAATACAACAGGTGTATTTACATACACAGGACCAAGTGCCGCAGAAGTAAGAGCACATTTAACTGCTGGTGACGGTTTAGATGTTACTAGTGGTGAGTTTGCTGTAGATAATACGGTTATAAGAACAACAGGAAACCAAAGTATAGCAGGAACTAA
>Ga0181417_1000112_pt1 | contig 24829 bp, 28 predicted proteins | sample 40SPOviralmetaG_FD_130142 | JGI IMG/M metagenome (GOLD analysis project Ga0181417, IMG submission 130142) | Marine viral communities from the oligotrophic San Pedro Time Series (SPOT) site, San Pedro Channel, CA, USA - 40 SPOT_SRF_2013-02-13 | ecosystem: Environmental > Aquatic > Marine > Strait...
GGGGTCGTTGAGTGTGGGGGGGGGGGCGGGGGGGGGGGGGGTTATACAATGTAAGGGGGGTATTGGGGGGGGGGGGGGGATCGGGACGAGTTCTCCAAGTGCCTATGCAACAACAACTATAAACGATGCCGGAGGAGGCGACGGCCGGGAGAATATGGGGTCTGCTTTGACGTTAACGGATAATGACTCAATTAACACAATGAGCTTGGTGATGGGTGTGAATACCGCTAATGAGTACGCATACATTCAGCCGGTGAAAAATGGTGTCGGCTTTAAAAATTTGGTTCTGGTCCCAAAAAACAGTGGTGGGGTATATGGCCACGTGGGGATCGGGACGCTGAGCCCGAATTGGCCGCTGCATGTGCATTCCCATAAGAGGGTTGATGGAAGTTACGACCCGGATACATTTAGTGCGAGTAACCGTTTTTGGAAGTATGATGCTGGATCATTCTTAGAAAGCTCCGCTAGCGGTCTTAATGTAAGTATATATAGTGAGCATTCCGTTGTGGCGTCACATCTTACTGTATACAGTGACGAGCGTATCAAAAAGAACATTGTGGACCTCAGCGACAACGAAGCCCTAGAAATCCTCCGCCTCATTCAACCAAAGAAGTACGAATACGTTGACCAGGTCACCCGCGGTAACAAAGTCGTCTACGGTTACATCGCCCAGCAAATTCAAGAGGTACTCCCTTATGCGGTGAATGAAATATCAGAAACCGTGCCGAACGTCTACAACCTCGCGGACATCAGCTCCGAGCTCGTCTATACCGAAGCGTCCGACATTAGTGCGGTGTCCATTGTTGGAATCAGCACCCTATACGTGGACGTATCTAATATCAACACTAACGCGGAAGTCAGCATGAATGTGGTCATGGTGGAACAAAGCGACATCAGTCAAAACGCGGTGTTCAGTGAATCCGAGTTAGAGGACGGCACCAAGGTGCACAAACTCACATTCAATAATGGGTACAACACGTCCAGTCTCCATGGAAGCAGTAATATCTTACGGGTCATAGACGCCAGCAACCAAGAATACCACATCACCATCACGAACATAGAAACGTCGTATCGCGTTGAAATAGATGAAGATTTGAGTAGTCTCGTGAATGCCCAGGGCGAGCTCTTTGTGGCGGGGCAACAGGTCCCTCAAAACGTCTACAAACTGGTGTTTTCCACCTTTGACACGGCGAGTCTTGACGCGTCCAGCACCACCTTGAAGCTCGTGGATGCCAGTGATGCAACGCAATATGTGAGCATTGCGTCGGTACTTGATTCGTCCACCTTACAAATAGACGACGACTTACAATACATGGTCCCTGACAGCAGTAATCAGCTCTTCGTCTACGGGCAAAAGGTCTCCAAGTGTGTGTCCAGTCTCACCTTTGACGGGAGCTACAATGTGAGTGATATAAGTGAAAACATGGTCTCCCTCAAAGTATTAGATACAAACGGGCAACCCCATGATGTGAAAGTCTATTCAAAGGAATCGGACTCCAATCGCCTTTTACTAGATGAAGACATTAGCGGGAAAATCAGCTATGGTGCGTCGGGCGAGTTGTTTGTGCAAGGCCAAAAGATCCAAACGACAAAATACATCTTGAATATCCAAAACTACGACACGGCTAATTTAGATGCTTCTAGTACGACCCTTTGCCTCTACGATTACGAGAATGTCAAACACGAAGTCTCTATTGTTTCCGTGATCGATGGTAGCAACATTGAGATATATGAAGACCCAACGAGTTTTGCGCATGAAGGACAAGTGTTTGTGTACGGTCAAAAGGTGGATGATTTCCACGCCCTCACTAAGGAATACATCAATGTGGTGACCTTATCGGCGGTACAAGAACTGGATCGCGCCTTGACGAAGGTCACACAAGAGAAGGATGAGCTCCAAACGAAGTATGACGCGCTAGAAGCACGAGTGCTTGCGCTAGAAGGAGCCAGTAGCACCTAAGTATAAACATGAAGGAATAGTATAAAATCCAATGCATAAGATAAAATCATCTATCTTATACATCTACGCCAAAGCAAACGCACTATCTTGCATGAATGTGTGCGTGTGATCCATGACAAAGTCCCGGGTTGCCGAGTCGCGCACTTGCACGTTTTCGTCCTTTTCCGTCCTCGTTCTGCTGACGATTTGCGGCGACACCGTGCTGGTCGTGGTTTCATCGTCCTCGTCTTCGTCTTCATCGTCTTCCTCCTCTTTTTCGCTACCAATGAGTTTCACAATGAGTTCGTTATTCACCATAAATCGGTACACATAATCAAAGGTAAAGTACATGAGAAGCACACCAATAAAGAAGCTAAGCACGTCTAAATTCATGCCCGCGAGGGGCGTTTGCGAGGCAAGGATCAGGCGGCACAGCACCACCAACACAACGAGGTACAGCAGTTTCAGGAGAAGTTTGGCAATTTCCATTTATAAAGTATTTGTATATTATATTTCTCGTGATTTCGTCAAATCATCGTCTTCGTTTTCCATCAAGGCTTTGCCCACTTCCAGAAATGTAAATGTCATGAACGGATTGGTGGGGGATTCGTCGCACATGTCTCGCTGGTGCCAGTGGGAGAGCCACTCCAAATAGGCAAGGCGCTTCTCCAGTAAGGTGAGGAGCACAGGACCGGCCTGAAATCCGAGGCGGCGCACTCGTCTATAGTATAATGCCATTGATGATATATATTGTACAAAGACTCACTGAAATATTTTAGAACTATACGACCAAAAGTAGATGCCCACGAAGCACTTTGAAAACAGATCCAGCACATTATAGCCCGTGTTCTTGAGCGATTCCTTCATGAGGTAAAAGATGCCGTAAAACGCCCATAAAATGAAGAACACCGCAAAGAGCAGTTGGTTGTTCGCATTGTTTCCGTTCTTGGTTTTCATCAAATACTTATAGTAGAGGAAGCCATACATGAGACCAAAGAATCCAAAGCCCACCATATTCGCAAGGGGCTTTTGAATCACGGCATGCTCCCCTAAATAACCCGTGCCGAGCATGCCATAATTGAGTGCTAAGATCAACATATAGTCCAGGAATCGGATACCGTTCTTCGCCCCCGAGTTATATTGAAAGGCCAGCACCAATACGAGGAGCATGATGGGGGTCGTGATCATCCAATCGACGTAGCGAGTGTCATTGATTTCGTGTTGCAGTTTCTCAAGCATCTGAGATTTGTCTTTGTTGTCTTCATTCCCTAGAATTTCACTCTTGACTGGATCCAACATAGAAACAAATTTCCCGTAAAAGTAGGCCGCCACGATGCTGATGCATGTTTCTAAATTCAAAATGTGGCGCATGGGTGCAATGGGCGTGCGGAGGGCCTCAATGAACGTGATCGTTCCGGTGGTGACCAAAAAGGCGCACGTGATGTAAAAGCTGTAATAGGTGTACATATCCATAATCAGGGTGTGGTTGTTTCTGTATATTGTGGAGAAAAGAACTTAAACTAACGTTTATTGTATTATATATATTGACCCATCACGTATGCCCCGCATTGACTACCATCCCAAGCTGGATTTTCACCAGGTGCTCATCACGCCTAAACGCTCCAATCTCAATTCGCGCAGTGAGGTGGATCTCATCCGGTCGTTCACGTTCAAAAACGGCCAAACCTGGTCGGGGATTCCCGTCATTTGCGCCAACATGTCGTCCACGGGCACGTTTGAGGTCTACGATGAATTGTCTAAACACAAGATGATCACCGCCTTCCACAAGTTCTATGATTACAGCGACTATGCGAAGCACATCCAGAAGTGCGAAGCACGCAAAACCCCCTTGGATCCCGACTACTTCATGATCTCCACGGGCATCAGCGACGCGGATTTTGATAAACTCGTGAATCTATGCGGACTCATTCCCGTCAAGTGGATATGCATTGACATTGCGAACGGCTACATCCCCAATTTGCTCACCTTTTGCAAGAAAGTCCGCGCCTCTTTTCCGGACAAGATCATTGTGGCGGGAAATGTCGCCACGCCGGAAATGGTGAATACCTTGTGTCTAGAAGGCGACGTGGATGTGGTCAAGTGCGGGATTGGCCCGGGGAGTGCGTGCACGACGCGACTGAAAACGGGGGTCGGGATGCCCCAATTGTCGTGCATCATGGACTGCGGAGATGCGGCCCACGGCGTGAACAAATACATCATCGGCGATGGCGGGATCACGTGCCCCGGCGATTTGAGCAAGGCCCTGTGCGGTGGTGCGGATTTTGTGATGATGGGTGGTGTGTTTGCGGGACACGACGAGAACCCCGGGGAAATCGTGGAAAAGGTGGTCCAATGCCCCGGCGCGCCAAACATGGTAAAAAAGTACAAGCTCTTTTACGGCATGAGCTCCACGCATGCGATGGTGAAATATTACGGAAAGAAGAATGATTACCGCGCGAGTGAAGGCAAGGTGGTGGAAATACCCTACAAGGGCGCCTTGAAAGAAACCCTGGAAGATTACCTCGGCGGCGTGCGGTCCACATGCACGTATATCGGTGCGAAATGCCTGAAGCACATGCCAAAGTGCACGACGTTTGTCGTCGTAACGCAACAGCTAAACAATGTATTTAAGTAGGAATACATAATAGATACTACTTGATAGAGTAGAATAGAATACCTAAAATCCACAATATATCATGTCGTCTATGTCAACAAAATGCCAAATACGAATACAACGCGACATGGATATGGTGCGCGGTCACTACCCGGTCCACGAAGAATCCCCCTTTGTATACCACGTGTTTGAGGACCACCATCATTTAAAAATCACGATTCCAACCAGTTACCCCTTTCAATGTATTGTGTTGAATGTGGTGAACAAAGACACGCACGAAGAAAGCAGTTACGTGGAAGTATACAAACGACTCATTGGATATTATTACCACCACCTCCGCGATGACGTGCCGTCGCCGGCGCATTGTATTTGCTGTAACCATATCGGGATAAACTGGAGCCCCCATAACCGCATGATCAACGTGATCAAAGAACTGGTTCGCTACCACGAATGGTGGAAAACACTGCGGACCTATTATTACGCGAAAAAGTTATTGACACATAACAATGTTTTGAATAACAATATAAATAATGATACTATACACTATATATTAACCTTTCTGAATGTGGACATATGTTTCTGAACGTTACGAAGTCACCAAGGAATTTGCCAAACCTTATTTGCAATTTGTGCGTGAAATCTATGACCTCCATGATAGACACATCCGTTCTTATTGGATGGAATTGAGAACCACCTTTCAAAATAATCCGCTTATATATGTAGATGGCGCAAACCCGACGAAAGACGAGAATACATCGGTTCACGCGGAAAGTGAAGAATGATCACTCCAAACGGGTTTTCAGGAGCCTCATGCCTTTGATTAGGAAGCTAAAAAAGCAGGGCTCCAAGTATCGTAGTTCTAGCAATTATGTGAGGAGCAAAACAAGAAGAGCAAAGACAAAAATTGAATTAAAATAAGTTAAAATGATTTGAACTAAATTCAATAGATCACTACGTATGACCAACTTTGTTTCATTTGATTTTCATCAATTAAATGAACTGCATCCCAGCAACACATTGCGGACTCTTTTGACGCAATTCCCCGATGACATTGTGACGTGGATTATTTCGTTCTTGGTTCCAAAGGTGAAAGACAAGGAGATTAAAATAATGTACGAGTCCTATGATTCACACATCACGTTCATCATGCCGTATTACGACTTTTGCTTCCAATTTGTCCGGGTACTGTGGTTTAAGTATTCGTTGGGTCGACACACCCGCAATATTTTACCGACCACCAAACAAGATTCGCAGTTGTTTAAAATGGCCCACATTCGGTATCCATATGTCAATACGAAGAACATTGAGAAGGATGAATTGCTATGGAGCCTTTTGCTTGTGGAGGTATTGGCCGATTTCATGGGAGACAAAGTCTATTATTGTGTCCCGTGGCAAGGTTCATCGTATTTGAACACCAAGTATTTGAATGTATTTAGAAATATGTGTGAATAATATAGGAAGAGAATGGCTGCCGCCGAACCAGATTTACCAAAGATAATGGAATATACGCCCTATATACAACTCAGCGCACCTGTCGGAGGCGGGCCGAAAAAAACACACCCCAAACTCAAAGGGAAGTCGCGAAGCATGAAGACAAAACCGCCAAAAAAGAAGCGATCCACCCGGAAAAAGAACATGTGGAAAGAGGGAGACATCAAGGGGCACATCACCAAAACCCAAAAGATCAAGTCCATCTTGAAAAAGATCAAGGCCCTCCATGAGTTTAACATTCACCGAGAGATTGGCCTCTATTTGCCCCCCAGTAACCAGCACCACAGTGGCCGGTGTTGGCTCTTTTCCTTCTTGAATAGTTTTCGTTTATCATGCATCGCCAAGTACAAGTTGCCTCCCACGTTTTCATTTAGCGCGGCGTACATGCTTTTCTGGGATAAATACGAAAAGTCCAAATACTTTTTGGAGCGCGTGTCGTCGCACTCGCATATCCCCATGGATGACGTGGAAAATCATTTTTTGTTTCGCTCCATGGTCAGTGATGGGGGCACGTGGAATATGATCCAAAATATTGTCACCACCTACGGGGCGGTTCCCTACGATTCCATGAAAGAGTCACTACATACCACCAACACGGGTCAAATGAACGACATCCTCGTGAACTATCTCAAAACTGCGGCCAAAAAGATTCGCTCCAGCCCGCCTGCGAAGCATACCCAACTCATTGGAGACCACATGAAAAATGTCCACTCGCTTTTGACCAAATGCGTCGGTGTGCCCCCGAAGAAGGTGCCTTCTCTGAAAAATAACAATAAATGCACACCCCTAGAGCTTTACCAAAAAGATATCCGCCCCCTTCCAAGCAATGATGTGATGAAAAAGGTGGTCATGATACACGTACCCAACTTGAAAGAAAACCAGTATTATGTGATTGACGAGCTGAATAACAAGACAAACGGACACGTTCTCTATTACTATAATGTGAGTTTGAAAGTATTTAAATCCTCGGTGTTGCACCAGATCAAGGCGTGTAGTCCGGTGTGGTTTGGGTGCGATTTTGGTAAGTTCAATCACAAGGGCGAATCCCTCTTGAATAACCAGACCTTTTCCTTTGACACCTTTCCTTTCAAAAAGAAGGATTTGTACTTACCAAAGTCAAACGCCATTTCAATGTACCAAACAAATATCAATCATGCCATGTTGTTGACCGGGTATTATTACAAGAACTCCCATCAAAAGCCCTATTATTGGACCATAGAAAACTCGCATGGAGACAAAATGAAAAACGTGTCCTATGATTCCAATCACGGCTTTATCACCATGTCGGATTCGTGGTTTGACCAGTATGTGGTCATGGCGGTCGTTGATGAGACCCATTTTCAAGGAGTCGTCAACGCAAAGGATAAAAACAACGCGATTGTATTGCCAAAGTGGAGCAATTTGGGTGAACTCTTATTCCAGTGAAGTGTTGTGTAAGATGTAGATGATTTCTCTTATCACTTTGGTGGATTCGTCATCTTCGGGTTTGTAAAGATGGGAGCAGTCTAGGTGTCCATAGCCGTTGTCTTTTTTCCATTGTTGGATTGTTATTGAACCGATCTTGGTCACAATCAGGTTTTGTTCCTTGATTGCACAGTATAATATTTTGTATTGTTCTTTCAATGAAAAAGGAAGTGATTTGACTTTCTTTGCGAAGTCTTTATATTCATTTGTAGCTGAAACCTTCAAATAAGTTTCGATATTTTTAATCATATCTTCATTGACTCCGCCATCCATCAGTTTCTTCATGGATTCTTTAAATTCTTTCACGATGTCATCCATCACTATACTATATGTATCCATATATATTTATGTGGATTCGCTATTTGCATTAAATGTGGGATCTTGGATAACATAATCACGCAATGAGTTGACATCACTTAATAGGTTACTTTTGATATTCAAAGCCAACTCATTCATATCTATCTTTTCAATTGCCGGCGTTTTTGCGGTGCTCCCTACAAATGGATCGCGGTTGGTTTGATACAAGAATCCGAACACCACAAGGAAGACAAAGAGACAAAGACACGTACACAACAGTTTTTTAAGTTTCAATAGAGTTCTGCGATTTAGCATGTTCCTTTAATTTAACAAGAGATATAAGTTTATGTTAGCACTTTATCGACGGCGTTCATCTTTTTATTGATGAGTTTCAACTTATTGATTTGACCTTCAAATTTCTGTATCAGCAAGTCATCGTTGATGAGTTCCATGTTTTCAATACAAAACTTTTTGTTAAAACTACAAAGGCAGGACACAATCAACAATAGGAGAAACACACAAGCAACGCAGCTGACCAATGTTTTTTGCTTCTTCAGTTCGTTGAAAAGGGCCATTATCTATATATTGCGAGTATTTTAATATTTATATTTTATCTATTCCTATTTTAAATGGCACGATCAAAATGCCCCAAGGGCACCATATGCATTGAAAACTATACGATTCTGTTTCTCCTTGTTCTCTTTGCGGTAGTGGTGTATTATACATACACGCGTTACTATTGTCCGCACTGTGGAAACGTTGAACTGACCGCCACTCATGCGTCAAAACACATGCATGTTCCCATTGCGTCCGCGTCGGAAAGCGGGTATCAAATGTTGCGCCCCATTGCCCGCCCGGGGGTATCCTACAATAAGAATCCATCGGATACGTTGCTCAACCCCTACGCGCCCCCCGTGCGATACAATGAACACCACGCCTATAAACAAATTGGCTACCTAAAGAACGAGCAATACGGAAACAAATTATTCCCCATTTTCGCGAAACCCGTACACTTGCGACGTGATAAATGGTATTATTATACTATATTTGATAATATCAAATTACCAATATATAGTAATGGACGTAAATGTTCCAGCGAACATGGGTGCGATTCGCTCATGAGCGGGGACGCGGTGCAACTGGAAAACATGAATGACTCTTTTCAAGTGAGCATGTACGACAACCACACTTTAACCTATGACCCCGTGATTTAAGCCTTCTTGTAGTAGACGAAACTGGGGTTCTTCTTCGTGCCCACATGTCGCTTGAACGTCTTGCCCTTGTACTTGAATGTCGGGAGTTCCTTTTTCTTCGCGTCTAAGAGCGTCTTCATGAACGCATTCATCTTCCTACCACTGCGCTTCGTTTTGTTCTTCTTCGCCACGGGCTTCTTGCCTACACTTTTCTTACTTACCTTGTTTTTTTGAGTCACGCGAGTTTTTCTCTTTGCCATTATATAGTTTATAGATATAATAATATCTTCCGCAATATATTTGTCTTATAGACCCGCTTTTCCTTGGCTTAAAAAAAGCGCAAGTACAAAAGACCCGAGCCCCATCACATAGACATGAATCCAATGAGGGGGGCACTTCTTTATACCAAACTTTGACGCCAGCGCACAGTGTTGATGATGCGATGCCAGGCCCCAGAAAAGCGCGTTTGCGATCAAGAGTAATACGAGGAGGGATTTTAGGTCCATCATTTGTCTTCTTTCGTTATATAAAAAGAAAACAAATAAAAATAAAATTGAATGAAACAACAATACAATAAAAAGATAGAAAACAGAAACATGGACACAAACGAACTCGTACAGCGTTACATCGCCCAACTGTCACCTACGGAAAAGATCGCCTATGATATTGCGGTGGAAAAGTTAGGAAGTAGTTTTGATATTGAAAAATCGATCGGGTTCCTTGAATTCGTAAAACATCAAAGCGTGGTTTCGTCGGGCGAATCTCCCTCGTCTTCCACTTGATAAAATTCCGTATATTTAATGTTCTTCACTTCTCTCTGGGATTCATTAGAAGTTTCCACAAATTCCGAAGCATAGTCCAGTAGATTCCCTTTATGAATAAATTTATTGATTTTTTTATCCACCTTTTTCTTTTCTTTTGTTTTCTTGACTGGTTTAAAATAGAACAAAGAAGGGCGTTTTTCTTCCTCTTTCGTTTCTTCTTCTTGTTCGTCCTCTTCTTCGCTTACATGCACAAAATCACCGCTATTTTTGTAGGACTTGATTTCAGTTTCATCTTGGAATAGGTTTGTACATTTAAAGGTGAGTACGTAATTACGGCACACCGCGTTGAGCACATTGTAGGGAATGTTTCCGGTTTTGGTGTAGTAATGAAATGCGCCCGCTTCATGGTCGTAGAACATCTTGATGGTGGGAGTATAGTCAAAGGGGAGTTCGCTTTCTAAATGACACTGACTACCTTTTAAGGTTTCTAGGTTCCCAGTATATTGCATGTCTGGTTGCGAGTAGGCTTCCTTGAGGTCTTCGTAATGTTCTTTTGTAAATGCCATGTATCGTTCAAACTGCGTGTCTTGCTCGTCTTCGGTCTCGGTCTCCTCTTCATTCGCGCGCCGTTGTTGCAAATAGGAATATCCACGATACGCGACGTATCCGCCACCATATAGAGCGGCAAGAACACACGCACTTTTTGTCAATACTTCCCGGTGTGTAAAAACGAAGTTCGTGACCCAAGCAAGTCCAATGGCTTGTAAAACCGGGCTATAAGGCGCAAGTTTCGTAGACAATGGCATTGTTTGTCTCTTGTCTCTTATTGTCTTTTTGTCTTTAAATCTTTTCACATGTTTTGAATGTTTTATTGGGTTCGCTGAATGTTTTTCGGAAGGACATCGCGTCAAAGGAGCTCAACGACCCGATTACAATGGATAACACCATCAAAATAATAAATACATTGTTTGTCTTGTAAATCATGTCCAAGTGGTCTTGTTTTAATTCCTGATCTTGCACCGATTGCTCTAAATAGACTTTATACTTGTCCAATAAGATTAAGAAGAAGACGATACAAAGAATGAAGCCGATGTATAATTGGTGGCTGTGTAAAAGAATCAACGCCAGCGCGTAAATGAATGCCGACAAGACAAAAGACAAAAGAGGATTGATCATGTTTTCGGTTTTATCGATGTTGACGTCCATGAGTAAATAGAGAAACAAGAAGCTCACGCAATGGCGAACATAGATGTTTTTGGTTAACTTCTTCAAACTACATCCAAATAAATAATCAAACACGTGATTAGATAGGGCCATCATGAAAATGAAAAATAAAATGATATATTGAATCTTTTTTGTGTTGTCGCTGGAGATCCATTCTTCAATCTTATTGTATTCAATCATATAAAGTATGGGGATATAATTATTCTACTTTTTCTCTTTAGTTAGTGATTTTATTGGGTGGTATCACCCCTATAGATTTTAAGTGTTGATTGGTTGGTCGTACCTCACCTGTGGGGTTCGTGAATAGTTCTCTTGTTGTTTGAAAACTATGTGGTTCAGGTATTGTTTTATATACTGGTTGTGAAAAGACACTCGGCTCAAAATTAATATCTGTAAATTTGGCCTCACCGTCATTTCCATCAGCCGCATTACTTCCAACTTCTGCATTGGCAAGCTCTTTCAAGACCGCTGTGAAATCAGCATAGTATTTTATTTTTTCTTCGTCATCATCTTCCAAATTTGGTTTGCCACCTACTGGTGTCGTGACAATACCAAAGACTCCATCACTCATGGTTTCCATAGCCTCCGCTTGCCCTGCTCCATCTATTTTATCTCCATTATTTAACTTCATATGAGTTGTATTCGCACCCCAAACATGATAATGTGTAGCGGATGCTCCACTACCAGATACCCGTCCATACACGACCCGGGCATCATATTTGTTTTTCAATCCTTTCAAAGATTGATGCAAATGATCCATGAATTGTCTATATTGTTCATAAGTGTAACCTTGTTCAATCCATTGGTTTTTTGCAAGCCCAGTACCTAATGAGCAAGTTGTATCGTCGTCTGATGCAATCGTCACTTTAAAATTCGTGATTTTGTTTGTCGCGTCTTCCAATAGTTTATCTAATTCATAAACGCGTTCGTCGACATGTTGAATATATCTATCATAATCTTTTTGTATATTTTTATAGTTTTCATACTCACCCTTTAGTGTTGTTGACTCCTTTCTATCCCCATAACTATCTTCAAATCTCGCTGGGGGAATGTGTTGATATTTGGGGGTCATTTTTATGGGTGGATTTTGTTGATGTTCACGGGCGTTCATAAAACCGTTCAAAATCCTGTCAAAGTCTATTAATCCGGGTAAGGGGTTAAATGGTTCGGGTGAGTATTCAACATCGGGTGGTGTTACAATATCAAATAAACTTGATTCAAATAAACTTGATTCAAAATATTCATTCAAACTACCCATATCCATTTTAAAATCCTCCGGAACAGAGCCTTTGTAGACAGGGTTATGATTATGCACTTCTTGCACCGCCCCCTCAGGGGCGTCTAGTGATTCTCTTATCGCAATTGAATTATTTATGTAGTATCTTTTAAAAAATTCATTATAAGCATCTCCTTTGAATTCGGTGAGTGTATTTATGTTATATCCCATATACAGGGTAATTGCGTTGGTCATAATTTTTTCATAATTGCCCCTTTGGTCGTTTTCTTTTTTAGGGTTGTATTTATCATATAATATTTTGAATTGAGTAAAGTCTTCATTAAATGTGAAGGTATTGTTTAATAACAAATCAGAACCATGGTTTAGAATCAAAAAGTAGAGTATGGTTTTGTATGGGTGGTTTTTGAGATATAACTGTTCAAGTAATTGTGTTGACATGATAGGTGTACTGTCATACAACGGCTTAAATTCTGGGATTTTACTAAATATACTACTTTTTGATGTATCCTGACCTTTTATTTTCATTTTTAAGTTGTGAGGTATTTCCTCAAATGTCAATGCGCTTTTTCCTTTATATGTCATCAGTTCATAATGTGTTTGTGTGAAAAAGAACAATAGTATATAGTAGTCAGGGTTAATACCACTTGTGAAAACTAAGTCATTGCTACCGAACTCTATGTTATAGCCCTCATTGATAATAATGAATTTCAAGTTCATGTTTTTTTCTATGGTATTTATGCTATTTTCATCAGCCCAAAAGAGCAGATCAAAATCATTTGTTTTTTCGTGTTTCTTAATAAAAGTCTTTAATGTTTCCTCATATTTTAACACATTATTATCCATATCCTTATCTACAACATTTTTTTTGACATACGTATCATATTTATCGGCATCAATCATATTAGCAACAATCTCTCTTAGTTCTTTGACAGTTGTAAATATACCAACCGTTTTAAGAGCTTGTATCATAGAATAAAAGAAACAATTCCCGTCCCCTGGAACTGGAATTCTTTTATAATTTTTATCTTTAGAAATATCTACATTTTCACTGTTGTTTGTTTTATCGCTAGGTTCTGTTATTAAACGCAAGAAGTCAATGGGCTCAGGTGATGGGTTGCCATCATTTGATTTATTATCACCCGATATCGCATTTTTCATGTGATCCAAATGATCTTTTAGAAATAATATTTCTCTTTTGACTATATTATCTGGAAAATAGTTATCACCGCCTTTAAAATAGTGTTCATGATTTTGTATTTCTCCCATGAAATATTCCAAATCATGGTTTGGAATTTCTTTGAATGTGAATGTTTTTGATGTATGAAATCTTAATTCAGTTTCTTTTCCATTAATCATAAAATTTATATTTAATCCGTTGTAATATCTTTCACCCATTCCTATAGTATTTTCCCCGTTTATAATCTGGATTTTTCCTATGCCGGTTATGGTGGGGGTTAAGACGCCGTTTAAGAAAGTTTCAACATCGCTTACGAATGAATTTTCATGAAAAAGTATCGCAAATCTGAATTTATTTGGGTGATTTGTCTTGTAATTTTCATGAGAAATCAAAACTGGGTATTTTTTTAAGCTATTACTTGTACCATGTATATTTTGTACTTCAAAATCAAGCCCCTTCCAAAATTCAGTGAACTCAACCTCAAATTCGCTAGAGTTCATAGTTTTGTTTTTGAAGATTTCAATAATCATCTTTTTTATCTTACCGTATAATTGTTCGGTTCCATTCACAGTAGCAGTTGAAGTCCCCCCCACCATACCCCCCTCCTCATCACTACTTTCATAACTGTCCACCGAAGAGTCGTCAGAATCCTCTTCGCTACTAAAATGCAATGCCTGAAAATTCATGTTATTTTTTATATATTGATATATTAATTATTTATATTATTATACATGGACAACCAAAAAGTCAACATCAACAAGTACTTTGTGGATTATCTCATGCAAAATAAGGCACTCTTTGGTATTTATTGTTTGTTGCTCTTCACCTATCCATTACATCGGGTCGTATTACCAAAGTTTTACGGAAAGGTCATCTCCGGTCTTAGTCACGGGTTAAATGAAGGGTTCATCACCAATGCGAAATGGTTGCTCGCCATCTACGTCTTGATTCAAATACTCTATGCGGTTTTCCATAAAGTGCAAGGCATGTTGATACCCATGTTTTCCGAGTTTTCCATCCAGCGTATTTTCTCTAATTTGTTACAAAACAAGAAACTCAATTATGAGAACCTAGAAGTCGGTGAAATATTGGCCAAAATCATCAAGGTTCCCAATATCATCTACAAGTATTTGGACTTATTACGGACCATCATCTTTTCGCAGATCATTGTGCTCATTGCCACGATTATCCATTATTCAACCATATCCAATGTTGTGACGTATACCTTCATTTTCCTGGTGTTGGGTGTGATGATTCTTCAATACATTACGTATCAATTGACCATGGACGTTGAAATAAAACGGGAAAAGGAGAAAGACAGTATTTACCAACACTTTCAAGATTTACTCAACAATCTCATCAGCGTCGTAATTTGTAAACATGAATCATCTGAAAAGAAATACTTACATGAAAAGTTCAAACCCTATATTGATATTTTCAATAAATCCTTGAATCTCAACTTCATTTTGCGGGTCATCTTTGCCATTTTCAATGTGATTTCATTCATGTTGCTCAATTACATGTTGTATCGGGAGTACATGAACAAGAACATTTCAAAGGAGCAGTTCATATCATCGTTTATTGTGACCTATAGTATATTGCAACTGTTTAGCGAGGCCAACTATTCCATTCGGCTGGTCGTGGACATGTACAGTCAAGTAAAAGACATGGAAAACTATTTTAATGAAAAGTCGGATTTGGATAAATCCATGCAACATGTGAAGGAAGATCAACGATTCTCCAAAGGGGGGATTACCTTCAAAGACGTGAATTATCAATACGAAGAAAACTCCGAATTTGCGGATAAAAACGCCTATGCTCTCAAAGACGTCTCGCTACACATCAAGGAAAACGAAAGTGTGGCCATTGTGGGTCAAATCGGCAGCGGCAAGTCTACGCTGGTCAAGCTCCTGCTCAAGTTTTTTGAACCGACAAGTGGCGACATTTACATTGACGGGGTGAATTTGAACACCATTTCCAGAGACGAACTCTACGACCATATATTTTACATCCCGCAAAAACCAAAGTTGCTCGATCGCACTCTATACGAAAACATTGTCTATGGAATTGACGTGATAGAAGAGGAAAAAGAAACCAATGTTAGAAAAATCAAGGATATTTTAGAAAAGATGAAGTTAGATGCCAACATTGTGGAGATCTTCATGGAAAAAATGGATCAAAGATTGGGGAATGATGGCGTGAAATTATCGGGCGGGCAGAGACAAATGGTCTGGATCATACGGGCCATGTTGCGAAATCCGTCCATCATTGTTTTTGACGAACCGACCTCGGCCCTAGACAAATCAAACAAGGAAAACATACTGAACATCATAAGAAAAATCGGAAAAGATCGCACCATTATTATAATCAGTCACGACGACGTGGGCGAGGGCTTCCGGAAAATCTCGCTCAAACAGGGCGGGGTTGAATCAGCCAATCAGAATCCTTTATTTTCGGCGGGGGGATACTTCTAGGGTTGTAGAGGTGGATTATGACTTTTAGTTCGGGTGGTCACGGTATGGTCCGTCATGATTTGTTTCCACAAAGGGCAAGTGACAAAGCCGTATTTCAAACCATGGCTGGGAAAATATGGCGTCCCAGTGTTTTTTTCCATCTACGATTAATTTAAACTCGGCCTTGTATTTCGCAGGAGCACCGTTTTTCCCTTGTAAATCCCAATAGAAATACACCATATGTAGTCTTCCCATATGCGTTTCTTTGGACAACTCAAACTGTTTATGTATGGGACGAAAATGAAGATAACGGTGATATTTATACCACCACAACGAGAATGTTGGTGTGGTATTTCGGCGGGTTCCGTCTTCTTGGGGCGAACATATTCTATCATTGAAAGATTTGTATTCCGCAAACATGGGATCCGAGCACAGCGCAATCGCGTGGGGACTTCCTTTGCACCACTCTTTGAATCCCGCATTCCAGTTTTCACCCAACCCGAGCCATTCTGTTTTGATATTGTTCCATATATCTTCCGGAAACTCCATTTATATGGGGTGATTGAGCAATTGGAACATTCAATTTTTTGTTTTTTGATTCAATATAAAGACAAAACCAGAACATATAAGAATGACATTGAAATGGCTTACGTATTAAAGAGTGTAAAGGCCATAGAATTTTACAATAAAAATCCGTCGTTGGACTTTAACAATGTGAATGAAATGTTCATAGAGTTGATTCAAAAGATCACCAATACGATTCAAGACAGCATCAGTGTGAATGAAATCAAGGCTTTGCTCAATCGCATCAACAAGAATGTGGAAGGTTTGGAACAAAATGCGAATTCCAATGGCAAGTTGATTCAAATGACGTATGATCATCTGGGCAATCAGCAAGAATATTACGTGCAACAAATGAAGCATCTGCTCCAGAATAGGGAGAAAGATTCCGATATTTTGTCGCTCATTCGGGAAACAAATCACACGCTCATCGACAAAACGACCCATTCTATTGTGCAGCAATTTCCGAAATTGACCGACCAAATGAAGGCGTTTCAGCGAACCATTGTGGACGAATCGCAGGTTCAGTTCAAGCGAATTGCCGAACAAGAAAAGGGGGGTATGGATCCACAGACGCTGGAGAAAACGATCCAAAATCAATATCAAATGATGACGACAAACATGATGCAAACCCTTCAGAATATGTTTAGTAACGAATCCTTGTTTCATCAAAATAACATGGAACTCAAGCAGTTTTTAGAAAAGCAGAAGAATTCCACGAAAAAGGGCAAGGAAAGTGAAGGCAAATTGGAGGCGTGTTTGAACGTGGCCTTTCCCTACGGTGCGGTGAAAGACAAGAGCGGGGAAAGCAAGGCGTGTGATTACTTGTTGGAGCGGAAAGACAAACCGCCTATTTTGTTTGAAAACAAGGATTACCAAACCAATGTGCCGAATGAAGAGATCAAGAAGTTTATTCGCGACATTGAGTATCAGGGGAAACACGGAGTGCTCATTTCCCAGAACAGTGGTGTGCAAAACAAGGAAGATTTTCAAATAGACATTCACGCGAATCACATCATGGTATTCGTGCATTATGGTAAATACGACGAAGGAAAACTGCGAATGGCGGTCAACATCATTGATCATTTGGATGCGGTGCTACAATCACAAAAAAATCAAGAAGGCGAAACGAAAATATCCATGGAACAATTGAGTACAATCAATAAAGAATATCTAAACTTTATTGGTCAGAAAAAGCAATGGATTGAAACGTGCAAGAAGCAACACAAGGAACAATTGAAGCAATTGGAAGATTTTGAAATGCCCCAATTGACCTTTCTCCTGAATAGCGTGTTTACCAATGTGGATCAATTGTCGTTTCATTGTACGATTTGTGGAAAATACAATGCGAAGAACAAGCGAGCCCTGGTGACCCATCAAAACAAATGCAAGAAAATCATGATGAACCTGAATCAAGTACAAGAACCCGAAAGTAGTGCGGAAGTGGCTGAGACGGAGGCTGAGGACGCACCCGGAACCTAGGATTCACCCGACGCATATTTACATTCCTCTTCCGTCTTATAATTCCCATTGCATTCGGTATCCTCTTTTTTTAACCCGAACCCGATTTCATCATTATCATATTTCTTGCACTTGCCCCCTTTGATGCACCAAACACTGTCTAGTCGCCCCAGTTTTTTATTCAAAGCAGAGTCACAATCCTCTTGTGTCAAGTACGTTTCAATGTGTTTGTTTTTGGCGCAATCACCCGCTGGCATCTTTTCGCAGGTATCGTTCTTTTTCAAACAATAAATCATATCATCGGATGTCATCAACGTGAGACGATCTAAATCATCATTCGTGTATGCTCTACGTGCGGTGGTTTGTAATGTGTCTTCTAGGTTTGGGTATATCTCCTCCTCCTCTTCTTCTTCCTCTTCTTCGCTCTCATGGAGAATCATGTCGTCTTTGGTATAATCAATTGTGGTGACTACATTGGTGCGCGCTTTTGCTTTCTTGGGGGTTTTGAGTTTGGGTTTGGGTTTAGGTTCCTCTTTTTCAAAATACAAAAGAGAAAATACAGTGAGCACGAGCAACAATACAAATACAATGATTTTTCCAATGGTTTCCATTATAAATTAAATAAATATTTTATATAAAATAATTGTTTATTCAAAAACTTCATTCAATACGTCATGAGGCTCATGAGTCAAATAGATGTTTTGCGGGTTATAGTGGAGTTCGTCGATCATATGATTCACCGCGATGGAGGCCCGGCGCCCCGACTTGCAATACACCAATATGGTTTTGGTTTTGTCTACGTCTTCTGATTTTAAAGCATCCTTTCCCTTTTCTAAAATATCCTTGTAGTCCACATGCACGCTCTTTTGCACGTGACCTTGTTTGTATTCATCGGCACTGCGAACATCTAAAATAACGTCAAAAATATCAACCCTTTCTTGCACATCCTCTTTGCTTAAGTGTTGATTTCCATGGGTCGCCTTTTCTTGCATCCTTCGCTTGGTATCCTTTAAATAGGGAATGTTTGCGTAGCCTATCATGGTGAGTCCCGTAAAGAGCACTAATTTAATCTTATGGTTCCACAGCAACTGGATAAGCGATTCGTTGTACTGATCCACGCGAGTTTGAAACGTTACACCACCTTCCATGTTTTATTTGTGTCTATATTATATATATTTTACATTTTAATGGATCCGTATATAGCGAATGAAGTTTATTTTGACTTTAAGAATTCCAAGTTTGTCAAAGATCTCAAGGAAAAGCACCACAATGTGAAAGACAAGCGCATTATTTTGTTCATGAAGCACGTGTATCTAAAGAAGATTGTGAATCTCTTTCAAATTTCCATTATTATGGCGTCCACCATCATCACCTTTGTGGAATCCTTAAAACCCCATATCTTTTTGAACGCCCACGAACGCCAAACCCAAATCGTGTCCATTTGTTTGTCCACGTACATTGGTATTTTCACGGCCATTTTCAAGTTTATCAAGATTGACGATCGAAAGGAAGAAATCTATAAAATTTTACAGACCTTTAATGAAATAGAAACGCTTGTCAATCAGAAGATCAAGCAAATTGTCTTGTTGCAATCCCAGTTTGAAGACGAAATGCTTTTCTATGAAAAGAATCAGTTATGCGTGAAACACGAGGAGAACAAGGGGGACGACGAAGAGGAAAACTTTGTGGTCAACAGCGATAAATGCAACAAGAAAAAAATCATGAAACGCTATTATAACACCTTTCATGGTATCTTGAAATTATATGAACAAGAGGAAATAGACAAGAAGATATTGGACGCAAAGAAGCAGTTCCATACCATGTTTTCGTATAACGAGATTATTTACTACAAGGGGAAAATCGTGGAGTCCATGTTACTAGAGCGGGTGCACATGGGGAATCGCACCATTTTAGAAGCGCCCATGGAAGAGTACAAACATCACTTTCGCATGATTCGCAAGTACAAGGAAGAGCGGAAAGAATTGGACGTCAAAGATGTGTCGGCAAACGCGATCATATTAGATAAGAAAATCGGGGATCTCAAGTGCAAGTCGCAACAAATCTATAACGAAGACGACTATTTGTATTCTAGCAATTGGTGTAACAACATTTGTCTCTATTTTTCAAATATATGTCATTTTTGTTTGGTGATGAACCTGTATTTGAGCCTGGCCATTAAGCGGTCCAAGTTTCGGTCTTTGAAGCGGAATTATGAACGCAAGGGGAAAAAGAAAAAGGATGCTAAGCAGGGGGAAGAGAAGAAGGAGGACGAAGACGAAAACAAGGAAATGGACGACTTGATTCGGTTTTTGTGTTGCCGGTGCAAGGCATTTGATTGGCTCGTGAAAAGGGGGCAATGTCAAAACGCCTGTTGTTGTAGTTTACCAGACGAAGAAAGTGGGACGACGGTTGTGTATTATTGCTGGGATTGTTGAATTTATTTTAGCATTATAGTATATAGTCATGGCGAAACGAAGTATACGGAGGAAAATGAAAAGAAGGAACCGAGCCACGAGGAGGAGGAGGAGGAAGATGAGGGGGGGGGCGACGCAGGCGGCGGCGGAGGAGGGAAAAAATAACAAGTTGGCGGCGGCGCGGGAGGCGGCGCGGGAGGCGGCGCGGAAGGCGGTCACGCAGGTACAAAGAAATGAGAGGGAACGGCAACATGGAAAAACAAAATATAATCTCTCGCGGAGGTTGGGTGAGTTGAGGAATGCGGAGTCGGCGACGGGCGAGGCCACGGGTGAAAATAATGAGAGGATTGTGGATAAGAGGCAGAGGGCGACTGAGAGGGAGCGGAGATTAATGACGGAGGAAGAATACCGAGGAAAGATGAAGCCACCTGAAACCAAACGCGGCCTCAATGTGACGAGCGCAAATATTCAAGCCAGTCAAACGTACCAATCATTGAAAGATGAACCTGTAAAAGCTGTTGAAGCCCAACGTGCCGAAATAGAAAAGATGATTAATAAATACACTGCAATGAAAAAGGATGAACTCGGTCCGCGAAAATCTGCCATATACCCAGATATACGTCACCTATACAAAAATTTGAATGAAAAAGTGGGAAACATACTTAATGACTTGGGGTCGGTTGATACCAACAGATTTACTGTTTTACATTCAATTAATGAAAAAAAAACCCTAACAAAACTTAAAAGCTATTTGAGAGATGACAAACAAAAAGCGGACGGGGATTTTGCTGAATTATTTGAAAAAATTAAAAGAGAAGAAGAAGAAATAACTGAAATGAAAGAAAATTTAGATTCAAAAGTAAGTGAAGCAAGGGAAAAGATAGAAGATAGGGAGAACCGTTTACAAGTAAATCAAGATGATGAATTACAACCCGAGGAGGGGAACAGTGCCTCTACCAACCTTCAGTCACCCGCCCCAAATCCGGGAGAGGCCAATGGAAATTTTCAAACCAGTAAAACAAATTTTTTACAGAAAATGTATGACGTGAAGACCAGTTTGACTTCCAAAAAAAATGCTAATTTAGAAAAAAAAAAAGATTATGAAAAAAAAAACGCACCAGAAGCAAACGAACTGAAAGGTAAAATCCATGCTAAAATTGTTGAGATTGACAAGTGGTATGATGAAAAAATAAACCTAATAGGTGAGATTATCAAAGAGACGACGAAACTTCTCGAAAGTGATGCGGCTGGAGTAATTATGCAACAGGAAAATTATGAGAGGTATGAATTCACGGAACCGCAGTTTCTGATTCAAGCCCTCAGTGAACTGGAAAATAGATACAGTGAAAATCTCCCCCCTGGTGTGAATTCAAGTACGGAGGGGGACCGTGGCAACTCATTTGGCACTCAATCTGCTGATTCCGCCGCCGCCCCCTCCGAAACAGAAGCTGCGGAAATCACTCGGTTGACACAACAACTCACCGATATAAAGGCACAGGAAGAAGCAGTAAAACAAACAGTAGACAATCAAGCACTAGAAATACACGAGTTAAAAGAACAAGCAAAAGAAGCAAAAGAAACAGCACAAACAGCACAAACAGCTACAAAAGATTTAGAAACACAAGCGGCACAAGCAGCACAAGAAGTAGAAGCATCAAAAACAGAGATTAAAGAAGCACTAGAAACAATGTTAACATCATTAAAAAAAAGATTAGAGCAAGAAAAGGACAACGTCTCTGAGGAGGTTAATAAAACTATCAAGGATAAAATATTACAAGTAGAAGGGTTTATAAAAAAACCAGATCTGGATATAAATGTTCTAACTAATGTTGAAAGAATCAATAATGAAATAGAAACCGCAAAATATAAACATGAATTCAGCGCTGAAGGCGTGAAGGAAATATGTGAAAGGTTGCAAGAATTAATGGCACAATTAACACGACACAGTCGCCCCACCCTCACAGGAGGCCGAAAAACCCGCAACAACAAGAAGAAAAAGAAATCCAAGGCAAAGAAAAACAAAACACGAAGAAGGAGGAGGAGGAGATCTAAAGCATAAACCTTTAAGACCACAAAGAAAGGTTTATGCTTAAATAATGAAAATTAAAATCCACTTTTATATATAGAATATGTCAACCATAGACGTCACAAATTTACAGGATGTGAATCAGTATTCCACGATATTACAAAAGCAAAATCTCATCAACAATGTCTATTATTTAGACGTCTCCAATACGTCGGGATACGTCTTTGAAATGGCTGTCTTTGATACATCCGGTACATTGCAAATAGACCCCACGTTCGACACCACCATTCAACAAGACGTGGGTTTAGAAGACGTCAGCGCCATTGCCATGTTAGACGTCCCCCTTTCAAATTTCAACAGTATATTCGTGTTTCAATCGGATTCCGATGACCTGGACGACCTCGCCATCAATGATTTAAAGTTCGGGTTAAACCCCGACGCGGCCAATCTATTTTCCACCACTCTCTTCTCCTATGCCGAGGTGCAGGAAAACCAGGTGAATTCTTACTACAGTGAACAGCACATTTACGACGACTACATACGCAACTTGGCGGTGCAAATCACGGGCGGGTACAGTGCGGCGGATATTTTCACCAATGAAGAAAGCCTCGTAAATGGGGTGAAAAACTTGGATTCCACCTTTCAACAACTTTTCAACGCAATCATCAACGGTCTGATTTCCGAAACCGTGTCCTCCGGTCCAAAGTCCCTCCCCGAAATAGACAACCTCACCACAAACTCGTCCGTATACAAATCGGCGATTGCATTATTTACCATCAACGTGAACTCCGGAACCACCTCGCCACGCCTCATCACCCTTTTTGACGATATCCGCGCGGCTTCCAACGCCACCGCCACAAGCGCCAATCACGTCGGCCCAATCACCGTGCCCATTCGGTTCCATAGTGGAGACAAAATCGCCTTGCGACTTGTGTATAAAAACTTGAATACGAATCCCTACGGAAATCACATCATCCAACCTCGGTCCTATAAGCTGTTGTTGAATTTAGTTGAATAAAAGCATCATTAATATCTCCTTTTTTATATAGTATGGCAGGACGAGTAGATGGAAATTCATCTGTTTCTAAAAATTTACATCAAGAAAGCGGTGTTATAGACAAGGCCAATTTAGATGCCCTATATGATTACTACCGGTTACAAATATTATTCAAACAAATACTCTTCCAGTTGAACCCGCCCATGCAGTTGTATTCCGATGGCGATTTTGATAATTTCATTGCGTCTACTCCCGACTTTTTGAACGTTGCTTCCAAATTGAATGATGACGCCACTTTTTATTATGACTCCCCGGAAACGCTGTTGAGTGAGTTTGAGTACGATGGAAATATTGTGACCAATTACCGCAACATGTCCAATTCTTTAATCAATGTCTTGAAACAAGGGGTCACGGAATATTACAAGATTAAGAATTTGGAACAAGAGAACACGGAGCTAAAAAGTTATCGTGACATTTTACAAAACCGATCCCAACTGCTGGATTATATTAGCGAAATACAAAAGACCTCGTACTTGTTTTCCGCCGAGGCCACGTATACGAACAACTTAGAAATCAAACTATGGTATCAAGTGTATTTAGAGCGTCACGGTGCTCCGGGGGATGGGGTGTTTGACAGTGAATTGCTATCGGTCATTATCGACGAGCTCGTGGCTTCGGGTCAAGTGAGTCAAGATGAGTTGATTTACTAGTAAAGCGCACGAAATCTTCCCACAAAGAAAACTCATGTATTTCGCCCTCTTTCGTGACAAACCAATAGGCTTTGAAAAAGTATTGGATCGCCCCATGGTGTAGTTTCTGTATCACCGTGTTGCTGTGTTTTGTCTCATCGGGTTCAAACGAGTTCCCTTCCATACCGATGAAAATCAATCGTTTGGTGGTGTATTTTAAAAATATACAATCCGGGTCATGACAGGAGACAATGAGGGTATCCATATTTTGAAATACTTCTTTCACCGCAAAGTGGTGATCCGGTATGGACGTATTGACGTGGTACTCTATGCGACGGCCATTGCAGGTATAATGGCGTTTATTGCCAGTCCCTTTGGCGGTCAATAAAAAACCGACATCATAATACACATGATCAAGGACGTCTTCAAACCCGGGGCGGGAAAAACGGTCCACTCCATCACATAGGATACCCGATTGTTTGACCCCATATTTGCTGTACGGTTGACTGTCTATGCACACCAAAGATTGTATCCAATGACAGTGGGTTAATGGAAACACGTCGGTCCCTGCGCCAATATAGACGGCGTGGTTCATGCGCTATATATAATATAAATCTAACCCGAAACCTTTTTATATTATATCCTGTTCTACTTATTGCTAAATAATGATAATCATGACAAAGCAAACAGCTCCAATTAGTACGACGACAATTGTGCCTAAAATCGCCAACGCATTGTTTCCGTTTCGCGATGATTTCATGGTTCTTCTTTGAGATGCGGACATGAGGGACAAAGGCAATTCAATTTTTGTTGTGAAATAAGGACTCA
>Ga0181417_1000113_pt1 | contig 24823 bp, 29 predicted proteins | sample 40SPOviralmetaG_FD_130142 | JGI IMG/M metagenome (GOLD analysis project Ga0181417, IMG submission 130142) | Marine viral communities from the oligotrophic San Pedro Time Series (SPOT) site, San Pedro Channel, CA, USA - 40 SPOT_SRF_2013-02-13 | ecosystem: Environmental > Aquatic > Marine > Strait...
TATCATTTGGCGGTTTATTTCCTATTTTAGATATATGGATAACTGCGCCGCTTTCTTTTTGAACGGTCGCTACCTCATAATCAAATCTAACATCTGGTATAATTGGAAAAATCTTTTCTTTACTGTTTTTGATTTTATCAATAATCAAATCTGCCCAAATTGTTTCTCCATGTAGTCTTTTCATTGTTTCCCCATGACAAACTAATATATCTCTAACAATCTTCTTTTCTTCGGTATTTTCCGTATATGGACTGATCCCGTAATTATCATTACATATGTCTTTTACCTGCCATTTAATTTGATCAGCAAAAGAAAGAATTTTTACTTCTACGTCCATGTTTTTAGAAATTATATCTGACAAGTGCTTTGCCAACGTATCCTTTCCTGCTCTAGCTAATCCTCCAATTCCAATCATTTTGATAAATAGTTTATTATTTTATTTAAAGACTTTGAGTTTTCGTGCATTCCCATATCTGCAAATATTTTATCTATTCTAAACAGAATATCGGAATCTTCCATTTTTTCTTCAATTTTCTTTATCCTCATGCAAGGGGAAATCTGCGCATCTTCTTTTAATTGATCGATAACGCACTTTAATGCTTTTCTAGATGCTGAATTCTCGCAACTTGCCTTAACAACCGTAAACCAATCTGCTGAGGTACATAAATAAAAACTATCTTTTGAGTCTTCCAACTTAATCATATTTTCACTAATATGTACTGTTAAAAGCAAAAGTCAAGAAAAAAGAATCTTTTTCTTATTTTTTTATATATTTATTAAATATCTTATAAGTATTTTATATATTTATAATGTATATATTACTCGTCAACTCACTCCGTTCGTTAACTCGTAATCTACTTAATTTTACATCGAATACACGAAAAGTCAAGTAAAAAAAACTTTTTTATTTAATACGAAAAAAAAGATTGACTTTTGAATATGACGGTGTAAATTTATTGGTATATGTTATTCGAAGAGCAAATATCAAGGAAGCCAAATCTTTATCCGTGGACGGATGATTTTGTAAACGCCATGCACAATGGGTTCTGGACAGACAAAGAATTTAATTTTCAGTCAGATGTCCAAGATTTTAAGGTAAACTTAAACGATAAAGAGAGAGAAATAATCAAAAGAACTCTTTCTGCTATTGGTCAAGTTGAAGTTTCTGTAAAGAAATTTTGGGCCAACCTAGGCGATCATCTACCACACCCAGGCATTACCGATCTTGGATACGTCATGGCAAATATTGAGGTTATCCATAATAATGCTTATGAGAGACTACTTAGCGTTTTGGAGCTTGAGGATGTTTTTGAAGAAAATTTAAAATTACCCATAATTAAAGGAAGGGTAGACTATCTCAAAAAATATCTAGAAAAATGCTACAAAGATGATAAAAAACAATACATCTACTCAATGATCCTTTTCACATTGTTTGTTGAGAATGTTTCTCTATTTAGCCAGTTCTATATTATTAATTGGTTCAATAGATTTGACAATGTGCTTAAAGACACCGCCCAGCAAGTAGCTTACACAAGTCGTGAAGAAAATATCCACGGACTAGTTGGAACTAAAATCTTAAATACACTAAGAGAAGAATATCCAGACCTCTTTAATGCCGACCTACCTTATAGACTAAAAGAAGAAGCTCAATGCGCGTTTGATGCAGAAGCAAATATTATCGATTGGATACTTGGCGATTACGACAGAGAAGGTTTAAACGCTGGCATTTTAAAAGAATTTATTAAAAACAGACTCAATGAGTCTTTGGAACAAATTGGCTTTGAACCTGTTTTTGATGTTGACAAAGATAAAATAAACCTTACTATATGGTTTGATGAAGATGTATTAGGCAATTCCGCCACGGACTTCTTCTTCAAGCGTCCTGTCGAATATTCGAAAAAGGACAAATCATTTGACGAAGACGATTTATTTTAATTATGGATTATTTAGAAGCGATATTACAAAAACTAATTGGCCAAAAGGCTATAGAAACACAAGATTTAATGGTATACCTTAGCAACCCAGTTGGGGTTGGTGAGCACTCTGACATAGGTGAAGAGATAGAAAAAAAAGTATCTAAAATAGATCAACTCAATTCAAAAATTGAGACTATACGAGAATTGTTAAAAACATTAAATAAATAATATGGAATTAAAGGATTATTACTGGCTTAATAAAGATTCAAGAACTTTCCTTAAAAGGGGGTACTTGGAAAACGATGAAACCCCAGAAGAAAGAATAGCTACTATAGCTGATTCTGCCCAAAAAGCACTATCTATACCTGGATTCTCTGAAAAATTTCAGAGCTATATGGCTAAGGGTTGGTTTTCCCTTTCCTCTCCTATTTGGGCTAATTACGGGAAGAAAAGAGGCTTGCCTATTTCCTGCTTTGGTTCTTTTGTAGAAGACCAGATGGAAGAAATTTTAAAGAAAAGCACCGAGGTCGGAATGATGACTAAGGGTGGAGGAGGCACATCTGGATATTTTGGCGCTTTAAGGCCAAGGGGTGCTGATATAGGAAGCGGAGGTAAATCTAATGGGCCAGTCCATTTCCTGGAAATTTTTGAGACGATAGCAAATGTAGTTTCACAATCAAACGTTCGTAGGGGTAGCTTTGCTGCTTACTTGCCAGTAGAGCACCCAGACATTTTAGAATTCCTTCAAATTAGAGGTGATGGAAATCCCATACAAAATCTTTCTATAGGCGTAACCATAGGTGACGCTTGGATGAAAGAAATGCTTGCAGGGGACAAAGACAAGCGTAAAGTATGGGGCGCCATCATAAAGAAAAGATTTGAAAGTGGATATCCCTATGTTTTGTTTAAAAACGCTGTGAACAGAAATTCTCCAAAAGTCTACCAAGATAAGGGGTTGGAAATATATGCAAGTAATTTATGTTCTGAAATAGCTCTACATTCAAATAAAGACGAGTCTTTTGTTTGTAACTTATCTTCAATGAATTTACTTCATTATGACGAATGGAAAAATACAGACGCCGTAGAAACATTAACATATTTCTTGGATGCTGTTATGACGGAGTTTATTTCTAAATGCAAGGATTCCCCTTATATGGAAGCTCCTATGAATTTTGCAAAAAATCAAAGAGCTTTAGGTATAGGTGTTCTTGGATGGCACTCTGTACTTCAATCTAAAATGATTCCATTTGAATCAATGGAAGCTAAATTTTTAAATACAGAAATTCATAAGTTTATCCAAGAAAAGACTCAATATGCTACTGAGCAATTAGCTGAAGTTTATGGTGAACCACCTTTACTAAAAGGATACGGTAAGAGAAATGTCACTACAATGGCTATTGCACCTACAACTTCTAGTTCTTTTATTCTAGGTCAAGTTTCTCCAAGTATAGAACCGCTGAATAGTAATTATTTTGTAAAAGATCTAGCTAAAGGTAAGTTTACTTACAAAAATCCTTATTTAGAATCTTTACTGGAAGAAAAAGAGCAGAATACTCCAGCAATATGGAAAAAGATTTTAGTGAAAGGCGGTTCAGTAGAAAGTTTAGATTTTTTATCTGAAGAAGAAAAGTCTGTATTTAAAACATTTGGAGAGATTAGCCAAAAAGAAGTTATCATTCAAGCCGCTCAAAGACAAAAATTTATAGATCAAGCCCAAAGCTTAAACATTATGGTTCACCCCAAATCTTCCCCAAAGGACGTAAGTCAATTAATGATCTTTGCTTGGGAACAGGGAGTTAAAACACTATATTACCAAAGAGGCACCAATCCATCACAAGAATTAAGTAGAAATTTATTAGAATGCCAATCTTGCTCTGGTTAAGTGTAAATAAATAATATGGAGATAGATTTTTCAGATCAAATCAAAAGTAATTCAAGTCTTTGGGAAAATATTCGCAAAAAGAAAGAGCGTATTAAACAAGGTTCTAAAGAAAAAATGCGCAAGGTCGGAGACAAAGGTGCTCCAACAAAAGAACAAATAGAAAGAGCCAAAGGAGAAAAAAAAGCTATCGGCGAGAAGAAAGACTTCAAACCACATATGATGTATGATCCTAAAACGGGCAAAGGCTATGAAGCAAAAACCTACAAGGATCATTTAAAAATGAAAGACATGGGCTATACCCATGAAAATCCTAATAAAAAAGTGTAAATCTCCTTAATGTCTACACTAAACGAAGATAGGTTAACCCGAATAGAGGAGAAGGTTGATAAATTATCAGACGCTATTATCTCTATAGCCAGAGCTGAAGAAAAATTAATCCAGCTAGGCACTTTAACTGACGTATTGTTCAAAAAAATAGAGGACATGAACTCGAGGATGATGGAAATGGAAAGGTCAGTAGCTGAAACAAAAGCTTTTATGAACGGATTTAATAAAATTACTTGGGTTTTTGTTAGTGGATTATTGACGGCCGTAGCTGCCGCTGTAGTATATAAACTCTGGGGTTAAAATTTTTTTAAAAAAAGTGTAATACTATATATCATGGAACTAGATTTTTCAGAAGAACTCCAAGCTGATAGAGCAGGGCCCAAAAGTGCGGCTCAAACACCAGCTAAACCAGAAGAAAGAAAAGAAGGATCTTCTGTTAATGAGCCTGGTTCCGCTGCTGGCGCAATTACCTTTAGTGAAAAAGTCACAACAGCTCTCAAAAACAAAGTCAAAAAGCACAACGAAAAACACTCCAAAAAGGTAACTTTAGGAATGTTGAAAAAAATATATCGTAGAGGTGCGGGAGCCTTTTCCACTTCACATAGGCCTGGCCAAACCAGAGGAAGCTGGGCGATGGCTAGAGTCAATATGTTTCTAAAGATGGTTCGCGGCGGTAAGGTAAAAAAATCTTATAGAGCAGCAGATCAAGATGTAGCAAAAGCCTCAGAAGAAGAACTCTTTAATTTGGCAGATACATTTAATGAATGGAGCCCAGGAGACTTCTCAGAAGCCAGAGACATTTCAAATGTGGAATTTGCTTTAGCTAGAATCGACTTACTGGCCGTAGGCACAACTCCAACAGAAATGTTAGAGGGAGACGCGTCAGAAGATTTTATATCAGAAGCTAAAGAAAAAAAAACTTTAAACAAACCATTTAGACTACCAAGCGGCTCGAAAAAAAAGTTTGGAGTTTACGTTAAAAACGAAAAAGGTAATGTTGTTAAGGTAACCTTTGGCGATCCAAATATGGAAATAAAAAGAGACGACCCAGAACGTCGTAAATCATTTAGAGCTAGACATCAATGCGACACAAATCCTGGCCCTAAATATAAAGCTCGATATTGGTCTTGTAAACAATGGAGGGCTGGTAAAAAAGTAGAAGCATCTGAAGAGCTTGAATCTAATGCTTCACTTCTACTTATAAATCCTAAATTAGCTGAAGCCCCAACTATTCAAGAAGAAGAGTAGAATGACTGGCCATTTCGCTACTGGTTCTACATTATACCAAGAATTTTTGGCGGAAAGAGAAGAAATCTTAAAACACAAGTGGATTGAATCAGAAAAAGCTGGTGAAGATATAGGCTTTGAAAGAGCTTTGTTAACTTGGGTAACTGGCCACAGAACAGAGTGGAAATCTCATAGACGCGATTTAAAATAAAACCTAATGGAACAATTCTTAGGTTTAGTATATACAGTATGCTTTAGTACTTGCATTTGGCCGCAAATAATTAAAAGTGTAAAAACAAAAAAAGTAGAAGATGTTAGTATCTCTCTTTTTATTCTTTCTATTATCGGATATATATCCGCTATATCTTATACCATCCTAAGAGTAGGTTTTGATTTTTGGTGGTTGATAAATTACTGTTTAAGTTTATTATCAGCTATAATCATGGTTATATTGTGGTTTAGATATAAAAAATAGAAAATGAAAAAAGTTATTATTACTGGTGTTACTGGACAAGTCGGATCTTATATGGCTGACTTTTTATTAAAATTCACAGACCTAGAGGTTTATGGCGCAATCAGAAGACTGAGCGTCCCCAATCACAAAAATATAGAAAAAGCTAAGCTAAATCCAAAATTCAAACTTATTGAAATGGATCTTACTGATGAACATAGCATGTTCAGCACAATTCAAGAAATCAAACCAGATTACTTTATAAATTTTGCCGCCAACTCTTTTGTTGGCAACAGCTGGCACATGCCAGCGAATCACTTTGACGTAAACGCTTTGGGCGTCATGCGACAACTAGAAGCCATCCGCAAGATCTGCCCCCATTGTAAATATTATAATGCTGGGTCTTCCGAAGAGTTTGGAGATGTTATGTATAGCCCACAAGACCTTAATCATCCACCAAGACCCAGAAGCCCCTATGGAGCTTCAAAGGTTGCTGCCAGACAAATTGTTAAAGTCTGGAGAGACTCTTATAAGTTGTTTGCTATCCAAGGATATTTATTTAATCACGAATCAGAGCGTCGTGGAGAAGAGTTTGTTACGAGAAAAATTTCTATAAATGTAGCTAGAATCAAAAAAGAGTTAGCGGAAGGAAAAAAGCCAGAACCATTTGATTTAGGAAACATCGAAGCTAAGAGAGATTGGAGTCATGCATATGACTTTGTTAGAGCTGTCTGGTTAATGCTTAATGAAGATAAACCAAAGGATTATTTGCTAGCTTCTGGAGAAACTCATACAGTAAGAGAATTTGTAGAGAAGGCTTTTGAAGCCGCAGAAATTGAAACTCATTGGCATGAGGAAGATAATCCAATTGATACTAAATTGATACACAATGAAACTGGTTCTATTTTATTAAAAATTAATAAAGATTTTTATAGACCAGCTGAAGTCGAACTTTTGCTTGGTGACCCATCTGAAGCGCAAAAAGATTTACATTGGGAAAAAAGCGTTGACTTTTCTACATTAGTGCGTAGGATGGTTGACAATGACATTGAAGAAATTAACGCCACATAAAAGACGACAAGCCGTTATTGGCAAACTCGTTGATGTTCCATCTGCCCAAAAAAGGTTCTTCTGGGCCAGAGAAATGAAACTTCTAAAAGATTTAGAAACTAGATACTCTTTAGATTTTCTAGAAATTGTTACTTTTCCTAAGAAATATGATAGTTTAGCATACTTGGTATCTAAAGCCCTCAAAGAAACAATGGATAGAAAGTGGAGCAATTTTAACTTTAAAGTTGACTTTTCCAAATATGATCCTATTGTTTTAGGAGAAAAAACTGGAAAAGATTATATTCCCAGTGATAATAAACCAAAAAATACAAAAGATTTATTTAAATGAGCGATAAAGATTCAGAAATATTAGAAAAGTTCCTTAAAGACAAAAAAGGACAGCATTACAACTTCGAGGAAACCATTGACTACAAGGCATCTAGCGGGTCTCTTCAATTAGATTTAAACCTTAATGGTGGCTTTGGGCCAGGCTTACATAGGTTCGTCGGTATGAATGAGGGCGGCAAAACTTCAGCAGCTCTTGAGGTTATGAAGAATATGTTAAACACACAAGAACAAGGCAAAGGTTTCTATATTAAGGCGGAAGGTCGCCTTTCAAATGAGATGGTGGCTCGTTCTGGCGTCAAGTTTGTGTATGATGCAAAAGACTGGGTTTCTGGTACTTGTTTTGTGTTTGAAAGTAATATTTATGAGGTTGTGGTTGACGCTATCAAAACTTTAGTTGACCAAAACGAAGATAAGCAGCGCTACTGCTTTATATTAGACTCAGTTGATGGCTTAATATCTCAAGTAGATATTGATAAATCTTTTTATGATTCTAACAAAGTGGCGGGTGGCGCAGTTATCGCAGCCAACTTTATGAAGAGAATGTCTATTTCTCTTGCAAAAAGAGGCCACATGGCCATTTTTATTAGCCAAGTGAGGGCAGACATCAAGTTAGACCCCTACTCCAAGGCTCCAATACGTCAGACGTCAGCAACGGGAGGTAATGCACTTTTGCACTTTGCCAACTACATCATAGAGTTTGAGCCTCGATTTAAATCTGATATGATTTTACAAGACCCAACGAAGAAGCAACCAGACCCCAAGACTAATCCAATTATTGGACATTGGGCTAAAGCTACAATCAAAAAGTCTCCAAATGAGAAGACAAATAATACCATTCCTTATCCTATCAGATATGGCAGAACTGGTGGCAAGTCTGTTTGGGTAGAGAAGGAGCTAGTCGACTTATTGTATATGTGGGAGTTTGTCACGAAGAAGGGAGCTTGGATCACCATTGGGGAAGAGCTAAAAGAGCTTGTACAGGACGTTGTACAAGATTTACCAGAAAAAGTGCAAGGAGAAGCTAATTTATTTAAGATGGTAGAAGAAAACGAAGAGCTTTCTAAGTTTTTAATTAATTATTTTAAATCTAATATTGGTGAATTAGTTTGAAATTTCTTACCTTATACGGCAAAGAGAAGCCCCTTAGAAATCCACACAAGTATAAAATCAAGTGGAATGGAAAATGTCGTAGCAAATTCCAAGCAGAAGTAAGAAAATACTTATATAAGTATTGGAAATATGATGCTGTATATGAGGAATTTCGGGTTGTGGGGACTCAGCTTTCTTTAGATTTTTATAATCATAATAGAAAAATAGCGATTGAAGTACAAGGGGCCCAACATTTACAGTTTGTAAAACATTTTCATAAGACTAGAGCTAATTTTGTTCGTCAAATACGCAGGGATAATAAAAAATTAGAATTTTGTGAAATCAATAAAATTGAACTCTTAGAAATATATCCAGACGACAAATTATCAGAAGAATATTTTGCAAAGCTTTTAGGCTAAGTGTAAACATATAGTATGGCTGAACCAAAATTTAAAAAATTCATGTTGCCAGAAAAACTCATAAATGAGTTATATGAACTAACTGGCTCAAAAAATGCCTACAAGGGTTACATAATAGCATACTGTGGCGAAGATGGGACTCCAGTAGTATATTCTAGTTGTGATACCCAAATTACAGAAGCTGGGCTTATAAGATCTATAGAAAGTTATATAGCAGAGCATCTTGGAAATGGTCTAGAAGTAGAAGCAGAAGAATAAAGCTTGACAAAGCGAATCACACATGTATCATTGGTTAAATGATATATAGTCTAGAAATAGAAAAACAAGTACTTGCTGCTTTTATTCAAAAACCTAAAGTATTGGTAAATTTTATTCACCTTATAAGTGAATCTGATTTTTATGATTCTTCGCTTTTGCACAGAACGCTTTTTGCTGTTTTAAAAAAAGCCTGCGAGCAGGATGAATCTATTGATGAAATAGTTTTGGTCCAAAGAATAAAAGATCTTGGAATTAAATTTGAGGAAGATGTCTCCTTGATTGATTATGTTAGATCTTTATCTATGAGAAAAATACATTCCGAAGCTAAAGTTGAGTCTTCTATCAAGGAATTAAAAAAATACAGCGTCAGAAGAGAAATAAGTAAGACTGCTAAAAAAATAGGAGATTCAATGAAGCATATTTCTCCAGAAACATCTTATCTTAAAATTATCGAAAATGCTGATCAAATATATAATGATAAGATTAATTTATTTGAAGTTGGCGATGATACTCCGTCAAACATTTACGAAGAGATGGAAGCCTTTATCGAGGATCGTGGTAACAATCCAATTGATGAGTTTGGCATGATGGGGCCTCACCCAAAGATCAATGATATCTATGGCTCTCTTTTACGCCCAGGAAACATTACTGTCATTGTGGCCCGCTCTGGAGTAGGTAAGACTCAATTTTGTATGCATTACGCAACCCAAATTTCATCCAAGTATGATGTTCCAGTATTACACTTTGATAACGGAGAAATGAGTAAAGAAGAATTAATCATTAGACAATGCGCCTCTATCTCTGGAGTCGCATCACACTTGTTAGAAAGTGGTAAGTGGAGGCAGGCTGGCCCAGAGGTTGTATCTAAAGTTCGTTCTGTTTGGAGTAAAGTTAAAAAGCTACAGTTTTATTATTATAACGTTGGAGGCATGGACGTGGATTCTATGATTAACACGTTAAAACGATTTTATTACTCTAAGGTTGGCCGTGGAAACAAGATGGTATTTTCTTTTGACTATATTAAAACATCCTCAGAAAATAGTGCAAACAAAAGTGAGTGGCAAACAGTTGGCGAAATGGTAGACAAGTTTAAAAAGTGTATCCAAAAAGAAATACTAGAAGAGGGTAACCCAGTAATTCCAATGATTACATCAGTGCAATCAAATCGTAGCGGTATTACAACTAATCGCCAGAGCGCAAACATCATTGATGATGAGTCAATTGTATCTCTCTCTGACCGCATCACTCAATTCTGTTCTCATATGTTTATTTTACGTCAAAAAACAAACGATGAAGTTGCAGAAGAGGGTAATCAATTTGGTACACATAAACTTATTAATGTAAAATCTAGACACTTAGGTAAAGACATCGCTGGTGCAGTAGAGCCAGTTCAAGTTGACGATAATCTTCGTAAGAATTTTATCAATTTATCTTTTAAAAACTTTAACATTACAGAGTGCGGAGACTTAAGAGATATAGTGGCATTCAGAAATACTGGTGGAGATTTGATTTCTACAGAAACCCAAAGCCTTCCATCCTTCGAAGATCTATGAACCAATATCAACAATCCCTAGAGAAGCTTGGATACAATCTTCAAGACTGTGGTGGCCATTGGCGTAGTAGGGCTATATATAGAAATGGAAAAACAAACACTTCTCTTATAATATATAAAGACAGTGGAGTTTGGAAAGATTTTGGACTAGATAATCAAGCCAAACCTTTTAAAGCGTTAGTTAAAGAGACGCTCAAAACCGAAGACCCAAAAGTATTAAAAGAATACTATTCCGACACTCAAGAATCGTACGCCCCACCAAAACCCAAAGAAGAAAAAATAGAAATGGAAAAAATATATCCGCCATCATACTTGGATAAGTTATTGCCAATGAGAACTTTTTACGAAAAAAGGGGCATCTCACAAAAAACACAAGAAATTTTTAAGTGCGGTTATGCTGGTGGTGGCAAAATGTATAGACGTATGGTTTTCCCTATTTACGACTTAGACAATCAAATACATGGATTTTCTGGTAGGACAATTATAGAAGGGGATAATATTCCAAAATGGAAACATATGGGTCGCAAAACAAATTGGATTTACCCACACCATCTTTCGCACAACAATATAGAAAAATCGGGAGAGGTTATTCTAGTAGAAAGTATAGGCGACTGTATGGCTCTTTACGAAGCGGGATTTGAAAACGTATTAATGTTGGCGGGGTTAGACATTTCCAATAAGATGATTTCTTATTTAAATACATTTAATTTAGATAGCATTATTATCTCAACAAATAATGACAAAACCAAAAAAATAAATTCTGGAGCTTTGGCCTCTGTCAAGATTGTATCTAAGTTGTCGACTATATTCGACTTATCTTTGATTAAAGTAAACCCTCCTTTGTGTAACGATTTTGGAGATATGTTAGAATCCGATACTGGTACGTTAGATAATTTTAAACAATGGAACGGAAGAAAAGATAAGTGGTCTATGGGTGATGAAAAATTCCAAAAATATATACTCAAACAAATAAATCAGAATGACCAACTTAAAAAAAACATACACTGCAAAAAATTAATTAAAATTTTAAATGGAAGTTAAATTATCAGCAAGCCGTATAAAAACGGCCCAATCCTGTAGTTGGATATACTGGAATAAGTATAAACAAAAATTACCAGATACAAATAATGACGGGGCTCGTCGGGGAACAGTGTGCCATAATGTTTTTGAGTTTTTGTCAAAGCAAAAAACTAAGACCCATTTTAATAAAGTCGTAAAAGCAAAAGATCCATTCGCATCCAAAGCGGTAAAGGACTTAATTATGTCCGATGCTTCTGAGCTTGGTGTCACCGATGATGATAATATGAACCTCATCAAAGAGATGATACTTAATGGCTTAAATTGTAACTTCCATGGAGAAGATTTAGGTATACCAGATGAAGCTCATGCTGAGTTAGATTTTGACATAGAGCAAAACGGTTATCACATCCGTGGTTTTATTGACCAACTTTTTCTTTATAAAGATAAAAAGATTGCGATCATCCGTGACTACAAGACTAGCAAGAAAATGTTTGAGGGCAAAGAAAAAGAAGACAACCTTCAAGATTATATGTATTCCCTTGCGGTCAAAACTCTTTTTCCAGAATATGTAAACAGGACATCTGAATTTTTATTTTTAAAATTTAACTTAAAAAAGAACGGCTTGATGAAAATGAAAGCTATTGATGAAGACGATCTAGAGGGTTTTGAGTTGCAACTTAAATCAATTCAAGACTACCTAGAAAACTTTGACGAGAAAGATGCCGTATCTAATTTTGCCATAGATAAGGGTTTTCCAGATGATGGATCTTTTGGGGGCAGACTACAATGTGGTTTTGCTAAAGAAAAAGGACAACTCAAGAAAGACGGCACGTTAATGTGGCACTGTCCATATAAGTTTGATTTTTGGCATGTACAAATATTTGACAAAGACGGAGAATTTTCTTCTTCCTGCTTTCAAGATAATTTTAAAAAAAGCATGGTTCCAGACGGAGGTAGTCATGAAATAAAATACTATGAAGGTTGCCCCAAACACTTAAAATGAAGAGATATACAATAACAAAATCTCAAATAGAAAGAGCACAAAAATTATTTGATTTTAAAGAATTAAATAACAGCATCACTAAAGGCGAGGGCAATCTCGCGGGAGCTGTTGGGGAAATCATTGTAAAAGATGTCTATAAAGGCAAAGGAGAAAATACTTATGACTATGATACAATCATCAAGGATTACAAAATAGACATAAAAACTAAAAAATTCTCAGACCAATTTCATCCAAATGAAAACTGGAATCTCAATGTCTCAGACTATAACACAAAACAAAAATGTGACGCCTACTGTTTTGTTGGGGTAAATGAATCAAATACAATTGCCTATATTTATGGTTTTATGAAAAAGAAAGATTTTTACGATAAAGCTATATTTGGCAAAAAGGGACAAATAGACCCCAAGGGAAACGGTAAGTGGAAATTTAAATCAGACTGTTATAATATTTTAATTAAAGATTTATCAATATAAGTATTGACATTGGATCAATAAAACATATATTGATTATATGATCCCATTATTTAAATCTCACTTTTCTATAGGAAAAAGTATTTTGCGAGTAGATGATATTCTGTCCCTAACAGAAGGCTTAGAAGAAGTTTATTTCGTTGAAGATAGTATGACTGGCTTTCCAGAGGCTTTTAGAAAGTTCGGAGAAAGACTTAGATTTGGCTTAAGGTTTTCTATATTTAATGAAGACCAGAATGAAGAATCCGAAAGTAAGATGATAGCTTTCGCAAATGGAGATGCTGGAGCAAAAGAATTATATAATCTTTATACCGAACAATCTGATATTAAGATTACAAGACCTTGGGATTTTACAAAAAATATACAATACGCTGTACCTTTTTACGACTCTTTCTTGCATAAAAATTTAACAACTTTTTCTAACTGTGTTGTTGATTTGCCTTCCGATATTTTATTTATAATTGAAGATAACAATCTACCGTTTGACAGTTTAATTACTGATAGGATTTTATCTTACTGCAAAAATAACAAAAACGAAACAACTAACGCTAAATCTATATATTACGAAAATCGTGAAGATGCTTTAGCTTTTCAAACTTACAAATTAATTTGCAACCGCAGGATAGGTAGAACTTACGATTTATCAAACCCTGGACTAGACCATTTTGGCAGTAACGAATTTTGCTTTGAATCATGGAAGAATTACTCAGATATAATTTTAAACAGCGCTACGTAGTTTTTGATACGGAAACTGAGGGCTTGAATTTAATCGCCTCAAAACCTTGGCAAATAGCTTGGATTGAGTGCGAAGGTAAAAAGATTATTAAAAAACATAATCGGTTTATTAAGTGGGACGATTTAAATGTTTCTCCAGAAGCTGCACGGGTTACTGGATTTGACAAAGATCACTACGAATCGGTGGCAGAGGATCCTCTTGTTGTCTGGAAAGATTTTGAAAAAGTCTTATATGATGACAACAATCTTATTGTGGGTCAAAACATTCTTGGTTATGATATTTATATATTAAGCGTTTGGCTTCGAAATATTGGAAAAAAAATATCTCATGAAAATTACATTAATCGTTGCTTTGATACAAAAGCTGTAGCTATGGCAATTGCAAAGGATAACAAGAATCCAGACAAAGATGATTTAATTGCTTGGCAGTTAAGGTACTTAAATTATAGAGAGCGTGGGCTAAAAACAAATCAAAAATACTTATTAGAACATTATGGTATTGACTTTGATGAATCAAAGCTTCATGATGCATTATACGATATAGAAAAAAACTTCGAAATATTTCAAAAACAAATATGGGAATTAGAAATTTAAAATCATTTAATCAACCAATGCCAGTTGGCGTTCGTTTACCAGAAATCGAAGTTGACAGAAGGGTTTACTATCAATTAGACCTAGACCCCCAATCTTCTAACTACGATCTTCTAAGAGCGCTTTGTCTTAGAGGGGTAAAACAAAGAGGTATTGATAAGCTAGAAAACAAGCAAGAATACTATGATAGAGTAAAAATGGAACTTTCTGTTCTAAACGACCTTGGTTTTGTTGATTATATACTTTTAAATTGGGATATCCTTAATTATTGCCACGAAAATGAGATTCCAACTGGGCCAGGTCGAGGGTCTGCTGCTGGTTCTTTAGTATTATTTTTATTAAAAGTAACAAATGTTGACCCAATCAAGTATGATCTATTTTTTGAGCGATTTGTATCTAAGAGTAGGGCTAAAAAGACCGTTGTTGACGATATAACATACCTAGACGGCTCTTTGCTGGCTGATGTGGACAATGACATCAGTTATGACAGAAGAGCCCAGGTAATCAAATATATCGAAGATAAGCACAAGGGTAAGACATGTAAAATCCTAACACTCAACACATTGAGTAGCAAATTATGTGTAAAAGAGTGCGGTAAGATAGTGGGGCGCATGTCTGAGGACGATGTAAATATAGTCAGCAACCACATCCCCAAGCAGTTCGGTAAAGTTTATAAGTTAGATAAAGCATATGATGAAAGCGACAAATTTAAAGAATTTGCGGATAACAACGAAAAAATATATAAAATAGCAAAAAAATTAGAAGGATTAAACAAAAATACAGGAGTTCACCCATCTGGAATCGCCATTAGTTTCTATAATATTGAAGAAATTATGCCGATGCAAAAAACAAATGACGGCCATCTTATTTCAGCTTACGACATGAATGACGTAGCATCTTTGATGGTTAAATTTGATATTCTTGGCCTTAGAACCTTATCTGTTGTTAACGATACTTGTAAACAACTAGGAATAGAAATTAACGATATAGATGTAGAACTCCCAGAAATATATGAAAACTTCAAATTCATTGAGGCACCAAAAGGTTTATTCCAGATTGAAGCGGATACAAACTTTAAAGTATGTAAAAAAGTATCTCCAAGAAATCTGGATGAGCTCTCGGCAGTTGTTGCTATTGCTCGTCCTGGCGCACTCGATTACTTGGATACTTACAGCGATTATATCTCAACAGGAAATTTCCAATCCGTTAACAATTTTTTCGATGATATCTTATCTTATACTGGCGGTATTCCTTTATATCAAGAACAATTAATGAAGATGGCCGTAAAGGTTGGCTTTACTCTTGATGAATCAGAACAACTTAGACGTATTGTAGGTAAGAAAAAAGTAGATCAAATGCCAGCCTGGAAGGCTAAGATTGAACAAAAAGTAGAAGAAAATAATTTAGATAAAGAAGTGGGTGAAATTTTATGGAAAGTCGCCGAAGACTCCGCAAATTATTCATTCAATAAATCACACTCAATTAGTTATGCCATTTTAGCTGCAATAACAACCTATCTCAAATTTAAGTACCCCAAAGAGTTCTTCTTGTCATTACTCAAAATGACTAAACATGAACCAGATTCTCATGCAGAAATAGCTTTAATTAATCAAGAGTTTTGTCTATTTGATATGAATCTTTTACCGCCAGATCTATCAAGATCGGATATAGAATTTTCCATTGAAAACAAAAATATTAGATATGGATTAAATAGTATTAAAGGTGTTTCAGAAAAAACACTAGAAAATGTGGTTGAGTTTAATAAATCTCAAATGTCAGAACAGAATAAATATGATATATTTTTAAACGCTAAAGATGCTGGCATTAATATTGGAATTTTGTCTGGCTTGATACAAGGCGGTATGATGGACTCTTTTTGCGATAGATCAACTGGCGTTCCTAATCGTTGTAGGTTAGTTTTGGAAGCTCAATCATTTAATTTATTGACAGACAGGGAAAAAAGGAATTTCTGTAAATTAGGTTCTAAATTCGAATATGATATTTTAAATTCCATTGCGTCAGTTAAAAAAGAAAACTGGCCAGCAGATGACGGTAGACCAGTCATGAAAGACTCTAGATTCAAGACATTTAAAAGAGACTATGATAAGTATAGAAAAATTTACGACAAAAATAAAGGCCATTTAGTTTTTGCTAATTGGTTCTTCGAAAGAAAGTACCTTGGTTATAGCCACTCGTTAAAAATCAAAGACGTGTTTGGAAACTCTGGAGATCTTTACGATAGTTTAGAATTAAAATCTATACCAAATAACGACAGAGTTAAATTTGTTGGCGTAGTAACAGACTGCATTGCTAGAACTAGTAGGGCAGGCAATAAATACATGAGGGTAGAAATACAAGACGATTATGGTAAAGTTAATTTTATGCTTGCTAATAATCGAAGATCCGCCACCTTGGATAACTATTTGAATGATGGTGGCAAAAAACCCAAGGAAGAACAAATAGTTTTTGTTTACGGCAGCAAAGGTGAAGATATTATATTTGGTGAAAAAATAACAATACTAGATGAAAAGATTTATACAAAACTTTCTGAAATAAAATAATGGACTTTTCTAATTTTAACTTAACGCCTAGCGCAAAAGCTTCTTTAATTAATGCTCAAGAAATCGCTGACGACGCAGGGCATTTAAAAATCATTGACCTACATTTTATTTTTGCGATATTAGAGCAAGATAATATAAATATAGACAGCGCTTTAAGATTTTGTGACATAAGTAAAGAGGGTTTACAAAACGCTATTTTTTCTGCTATTATTGCTTACAATGAACCACGTAGAAAAAAAAGAATTTATGCTCCAGAGATATTAGAAATAATGGAAGGGTCTGCATTAATATCCAAATCTTTAAAACATGATTATATAGGAGTCGATCATATACTTGTCAGTATTTTAAATACCAGGGAGGAACTAGCTCAATTTATTCAAAGCTTAAAAATAGATCTTGGAAAATTATCTAATACTTTAACTGATTTTTTAAAAAATGGTGTTGATAAAACCCCAGCACCCGCTGGGCCTTCTGCTAACCCTAAACCACAAGAAAAGGACGCCATTTCTTCTTGTTGCGAAAACTTAAATAATAAAATTAAAGAAAGAAATACTTTCGAAATATTTGGTAGAGATAAGGAAATAGATAGGGCTTTTGAAGTCTTACTAAGAAAAAACAAGAGTAATGTAATATTTGTCGGCGATGCTGGCGTTGGTAAAACAGCACTTGTTGAGGGTATGGCCGAAAAGATTGTTAAAAGAACTTGCCCAGATCTTCTATTGCACAAAGAAATAATATCCCTTGATATTGCTTCTGTTGTTTCTGGAACTATATACAGAGGCCAGATGGAAGAAAAAATTAAGAATATTTTAGATGCTTTGAAAAAAAATCAATACCTTATTTTGTTTATAGATGAAATCCATACTATTATTGGGTCTGGCACAAGTTCTGAGGGCGGTTTAGATTTTGCAAATATACTAAAACCCGCACTTTCCCGAGGTGACGTGTCTTGCATAGGAGCTACAACCTCAGATGAATATAAAAGATTTTTTGAAAAAGATTCAGCGCTAGATAGAAGATTTGAAAAAATTATAGTAAAAGAGCCATCTAAAGAAGAGGTAAAAGAATTGTTACAAAATGTTAAATTTTCATATGAAAATTTTCATACAGTAAAATATTCGGAAGAAGTAATTGATTTGATAATAAATTTATGCGATAAATATTTACCTAAGCAAAAATTTCCAGATAAAGCATTCGATTTGCTAGATGAATCTGGCGCCAAGACTAAAAAAATACACATCGTTAGACCCAAAGAAGCTATAAAATTAGAATCTAAAATAGTAAAACTAGATCAAAATGACAAGGAATACAAAAAATTACATAAAAAATATGGAGATATTTTAAAAAAGTGGGGAGATGCATTAGAAAACAACAGATTTGATGTTGACAAAGACATTATTTATGGTATATTTGCACATAAATTAAACGCAAGTATCGAAGATGTTAAAAACAATACTAATATTAAAATAGGCAACACAATAGGATTTCACTAAATTTATGAGAAAAGTAAAACGTATAGTAAGTACAATGAAACAAAGCGGGGGTCGGTTTTTTGGCCTTCGGACAAAAGATGGATCTAGTTATAATGCTCAATTCGTCAACGAAACACCTAGTTATGTGGTGATTCACGATCGAAACGCTGGCAAGAAGCGAAAGTTTGCTAAAACTAGTCTCACTGGCCTAAAAATGGGTTCAGTAAGCATCTAATCTTCAAGGCGGTAGAAATACCGCCTTTTTTGTGTAATATAATTAATGGAAGAAGGACAAAAATTAAACATTTCTGAGTTGTTGCTTAATAGATTAGTAGTTGAGACTTCTAATGTAACATTGTCTTTGATTGAAAAAACTTACTTAAAAGAAATTTTTTCTGAAGATTTTTATTTATCTGAAAAGTTTCCGCTGATAGAACAAGTTTCTGATTCCATTAGTATTATAGATAGAAATTTCTATTATGATATATATAAATTTTCTTATGAGAACTTATCTTATTGTATTAAGATTGGAGAAAAGATAGATAATTTTATCTTTGATAAAGAAAAAAAAGCCTTAGAGTTAATCAAAGATCTAAATTTATCACCATTGTATTTTAATACAAGTTCTTCTGAAAATTATTCTTATTTATTAACATCTTTTGAGAACTCCCAATCCACAAAAGAGCTTGGATTGTCTTATACTTATGAACGCATAGAAACGCTCGCTTCAGCTCTTGCAAAAATACACAATCATACAAAACAAGACGAAAATGAGAGAGACTATTTTTTAGATTCAATTTATACGATTGGCGATTTTGAAAACACAATGAGTATTGAATTATTTAATTCTTTAAAAAAAATCGATATATTTCCAGAATGCCAAGACTTACTAAACTCTATAAAAAACTCTATAGAATTGCAAAAATTTCCCGACGGCGAAAAACATTCATGCCTTTGTCACACCAACATAAACCCTGGTTGTATTTTAAATAGACCAGGCCAACTTAAAATATGTAACTTTTATCAAAGTTTTTTCGTACACCCAGCTTGGGATTTAGCTTTTGCGTCTTATAAATTACAACTTAACGAACATCCGATTTATGAAAAAAGATTTTTAGATGCATATCACAAAGAATCATTACTAAAAGAAAACGAATATAGCTATATATTTTATAAACAATTAGCCTATAAAATAATTCTTTATAATTTAGTTTCTAGTTATTTTTATCAACTCACCACCGCGAAGGAGGAAATGGATAACCTACTAACATTGTTTCAACAATACTCAACAATTAGAGAAGTTATACAAGATGAGTTTGCAGAATACATGCCAACTTTAGATGGTATGTTTGCGCCCTTTATTAAAAACATTTAATAACTTTATTTAGGCAAATTTATATTTGCTGGCATATGGAATTTTATACTTTTTGATATATAATATAGCATTATGCCACAATATAACCTATATAAACCAAACGCAAAAAGTACTGGTTGCGCTTTTTCCTTTAAAATTATCGAAAAAGATAAAGAAGGAAACCCAACAAAACCTACATTCTTAATCCAAGCCATCAAACAAGCTAGTTGGGATCAAAACAAGAGATCTGGATCTTTCAGCGCGAATGCTAAAGACCCAGAAAAAAATATCTATTGCAAGATAAATGAAAATGAAGCTGGGGCTATAATAGATACTATTGAAAAGTATTCAGAATGGTCAGCGTTTCATACATATAACGACGATAAAACAAGCCTTTCATTAAAGCCGTATCAAAAACATAATGGTGTTGATGCTTGGTCTTTCGGAGTCATCAAAAACTCTACTCTTAAGTTTGGAATTGGCATTGAGCTAGGTGAAGCTAGAACTTTGAAAAGCCTATTAGAGCTATACCTCACAAGACTTTTTAGTTACGAAGGTTAATGAGTGAATGTTTTAAAGATCTGGGTATTAAATTAGATACTTCCTGCTTTGAAACTCAACAAGAATTATATTATTTTAATTTTTTAACAAAAGTTTTAAACAAAGACAAAATTTTTGAAAAAAATCCTAAATTAAAACAAATTAATGATGTTTTGCCCTTTGATTGTGCGCTTTTAGTTTTAAAACCGTTTGTAACATACAAGTGGCACAAAGACTCAAAGAGAGGTGTTTGTATTAATGCTTTAGTAAGCGATTCAAATTATTTCACTTGCTTCTCTAAAAATTATGATAAACCAGGAGTACAATCAGATATAATCAAACTCGACTATAAAAAAAATAATTTGTATCTTTTTAATAATCAAATTTACCATACTGTCTTTAATTTTGAAAAAGAAAGAATTTTATTTAGTTGTGAGTTTAATTTAAACAAAAATAAATTATCATACGAAGACGCCATCAAAATAATTAATGAAAAAAAAGATTTTAATTCATTCAAATAACACAAAAGCATTTACTGGATTTGGTAAACACACCAAAAACATAATGCGTTATTTGCAAGCTACAAATAAATATGAAATTATTGAGTTTGCTAATGGTACAACTTGGGGTGATCCACAGATGGATCTTAGGCCTTGGAAAGCTCAAGGATCCCTCCCAAACGATCGAGCCACTATAAATGATTTAAAAACAAATCCAGAGAAAAGTAGGGCAGCTGCATACGGATGCGAAATGATTGATCAAGCAATCAAAGAATATAAACCAGATATATATCTAGGAATAGAAGATATTTGGGGATTCACTAACTATTGGAAAAAGCCTTGGTGGAATAAAATCAACCATATGATATGGACTACTTTAGATAGTCAACCAATTTTACCGCTAGCCATGGAAGCTGCTCCCGAAACTAAAAACTTTCACGTCTGGGCCTCTTTTGCAGAAAGAGATATGGTAAAAGCGGGACAAGGTCACGTTAAAACATTACATGGCACTGTAAACACAGAAGATTTCAATCGATTTACAGAAGAAGATAGAAAAAGATTAAGATCTAGATTTGGATTATCTGATGAATTTATAGTTGGTTTTGTTTTTAGGAATCAATTAAGAAAAAGCGTTCCAAATTTACTAGAAGGTTTTAAAATATTTAAAAAAGATTGCCATAAAGCGAAATTATTACTGCACACCCATTGGATAGAAGGTTGGGATATACCGAGGTTGATAGAAGAAAAAGAAATCGATCCGAATGATATTTTAACAACTTACTTTTGCTCTGAATGTAAAAATTATGATATAAGACCTTACAACGGACAAGAACAAAATTGTAGATTTTGTGGCGCTAAAAAAACAGTCAACACTACAAACGTAAAACAAGGTGTAGATGAGGAACAATTAAATCAAATTTATAATCTTATGGATGTATATTGCCATCCATTTACTAGTGGTGGTATGGAAATACCCATTTTTGAGGCAAAATTAACTGGACTTATTACACTTGTTACAAGTTATTCCTGCGGAGAAGATTCCTGCACGTCTGAAAGTGGAAGTTTCCCACTTGACTGGTCTGAGTATCGAGAACCAGGAACCCAGTTCATTAAAGCCTCTACATATCCATCAAGTATCGCCAAACAACTTAAAAAAGTTTGGAACATGGATACAAACAAGAGGTCCCAAATGGGTTGGAAGGCTAGAAAATGGGTAGAAGATAATTACTCTACAGAAGTTGTCGGCAAAAAACTTGAAGAAATTTTGGATAAAATGCCGACCATTGATTATGACTTTGATTGGGATAAAGAAAAACAAAACAAACTAGATTTAAAGGATTTAGTTGACGAGGGAAAATCCCTAGCAATTGTAATGCCCCAAGGCGCGTCTGATTTAATGTGGATAAATTCTATGCTATTTAATTTAAAAGATTTATACCCCGAACATAAAATATATTTCTTTACTAAACCAGAATTTTATCCATTTATAGATGATAATCCAAACGTGCACAAACTTTTGCCATACTCTCCGCAAATAGATAATGTTTTTTTGCTTGAAGGTAGATTAGAACACGGAGGATATTTTGACTTAGCGTTTTTCCCGCATTATGGTGTCGAAAAGTCAAACTTTTTTCACAATGCAAAAGATAAAAAACAATTTGAATTATGTCACATATAGCAGAAGTTTACGCAAAAGATTTAGGAGTTAAAATTGGCGATCCTCAATTAACAACTCATTTTTATCCTAGTTTATTAGATAAATATATTTATTTTAATCCCGAGGTCGATTACCCTTCACAACAATACGCTTATTGGGATGTTGTTTTTTCTATCTTAAAGGAAAAATTAGAAGAAAACAATATTATTATATTTACAGCTCCTAAAATAAACGAGTTGAGCGTTAAACAAAATAATTATTTTATAAAAAAATCTATACTATATGTTGGCACGTCAAGCCATAGAGTACAAATTAGCGACGCTTTCAACATACCGTCTGTTTGTGTTTTGGGTAATATGTTCGAAGATAATTTTAACTTGTTTAAACACGCTAAAGTTTTAACACCAAATTTTTCTGAAATCAAACCATCTTATGAACCTACAGAAAACAAAAATAGAGTTAATGATATTCCCCCAGAACAAATAGCTAAATCTATATTAGATAAATTAGAAATAAAACATGATATTAAATTTAAAACTGAAAGAATTGGTTCCTTTTTTAATTTTGCTACCGCAGAAATAGTTCCTAATTTTTTTGAAACACATGAGCTATTTAAGGGTAAGGCTATAAATCTAAGATCTGACCTACACTTCGACTTAGATAATATAACTAACTGGTGTTATTTTAGTATAGTTAATTTATATGTAAATAAACCATTAGAAGAATCAATTGTATCGCATCTCCCTAACTTAAAACAAATTATTTTTGTTTATGGAGAAGAGCACGAAAAACAAGACTTAACTAAATTTTTTAAAATTTTAAAAAACTATAAAAAAAGTATCGTCATACAAGTTTCCGACAAAAACATAATCTCTGATGTGAGACTAAAATATTTTGACTTCCCAGTTATTCTAAAAGAAGTTCCGTCAGAAGAAATTGATATACCTAAAAACTGTAAATACATATCTAACAAAAATTTTATATCCGATAAAGAATTTTATAATTCAGAATCTTCATGCAAAAGGCTTGACAAATCTAATAATTTTGTTTATGATGAAGCTTCAAAACTAGAATTAGAGAATTTATACTTATATGTCGAAAAATAAAATATATGGACCAGATGCGTGGAAACGCAACGAACACGGACTATTAAAGTCTGTTGATTATGAATTTAACCAAGATGGTTCCGTCAATTGGCGAGCCATGATAAGTCCAGAGCATTTGTATCCGAATAAGGATCACTTTGAAATGCGGAAGATGCCAGTCCCAAATTCTATTGAAGGGCTAGAAGACAACCAACTTTTAATTAAGCTTGGCGGAATCAAGGAGCTTGCAAAGCTTCGCGGCTTTCACAATGTGACTTATGATATCGTGGAGTCTTCAGATAGCCGAGTTGTCGTTCAATGCATGATAAATTGGATAGAAAATTATGAAGGCACTTATGCGCATACTCAAACTTTTAGCTCTATAGCTAACGCCACAACACATAATACAAATGGGTTTGCTGCTAAGTTTTTAGAATGCATTGCAGAGAATCGCGCATTTGTGCGCACTGTTCGCAACTTTCTTGGTGTTCATATTGTTGGAGCTGACGAGATTGACTCTTCCAAGAATAAAGCCCCTATAGTATTACCGCCATCATCCTCTGGAGCGAAGGATATTAGCCCACAAGGGATTCTAAAAGAAAAAGCGGGTACAGACTTCAATTCCTTTAAAGGGTGTCTTAGAGCGTGGTATAAGACTGGCGCTTACACTAATGATCCAGAGATCATTAAAGGATGGGAAGATTATAAAGATGTACCAGCTAAAGAATGCAGAAAATTGCTTAAATTAGTTTAAACTACAACAGTTTCATACAAGGCGGTGTCTATAACGACACCGTCTTTTTTTAGGTCAAACCTCATGTTAAATCCAGAGTTATAAACTCCACTAAATATAGTTGTATTAACCACATCATCAAACACGTATGTATCTTGATCATAATCTAACTCTAAATTTACATATTGGCCACTTTGTTTTTCAACATAAATGTCCATAGTATAGTCTAACTCACTTAATCTGAAGACTTCATCTTTTTTATTAACTGTAACAAAATTATACTGCACATCTTCAAATTTAGACGTTCCGTTTCCAGATCCACTACCACTTATTCTCATATATTGACCTTGATCATTATTTGGTATCGATATATTTTTAATTAAAGGTTTTAGGTAAACATTTGGTTTGCTTTCTATTGTAAATGTGCTTTCAAAACAATTACTTGATTCTGGATTCCTTAAGGATGTTACCTGCACCCTATAAGTTCCATCGATTAAACCATTACATTCAAAAAGTGAATAACCATTACTTTCTCTTAAAACTTCTTTCTGTGTGTATGGTCCAGATTGATTTGTTCTGTAAA
>Ga0181417_1000115_pt1 | contig 24781 bp, 31 predicted proteins | sample 40SPOviralmetaG_FD_130142 | JGI IMG/M metagenome (GOLD analysis project Ga0181417, IMG submission 130142) | Marine viral communities from the oligotrophic San Pedro Time Series (SPOT) site, San Pedro Channel, CA, USA - 40 SPOT_SRF_2013-02-13 | ecosystem: Environmental > Aquatic > Marine > Strait...
AGCGAAGCTCCAGCCCTATGGGCGCCGAATTGGTCACACTTCGGGGTGGAAATAGGGGGAAAATTTCGTAAATTATATGAGGTATTTATGCTCTCTTCAATATATAGCTAAGAAAAAAAATTTAATAGGTTTTACACGCACCACAAATCCCAGGAGAACGATTTTGTATCATTTCACGATATATTACTCGTCATTTGCGTAAGGATTTGTGTATGCTAATCTCGTTAATTTAAAAAATAATAGTAATTTTTAAGACTAAATATACGGATATTCGGGGAATTTATCATAAAACCATCTTTGTAATTTGCTATCACCAGATGAACCATGTTTTGATTTTCGTATAGTTTCTATAATAAGATGTTCATCCGCAAATGTCAATAAGTATTCCAAAATTCCAATATTTTCAGATTCAATAGCACCTCTCATGGTTGGTTCGGTTATCACAGATAAAGCACGAAGCCAATTTTTACCCATAACTTTATCACCCACTCTTGTGAAATCTCGTAACATCATCCTGGCCTCGAACTTATCTGGATGAATTGATATTAAATATGACAAATAATATGAGTCTTCACGTACAAGATTGATCTCATGAGTACATATAATATCCTTTAAATGACTATCTATTAAATCTTCGTATTCAAAGAAATCTATATGGCCTTCTTGAATTCCTTTTTTTATATCATCCATCTAAATGTATATTACATTTTTTTTACCTAAAAATAACTTAGGAGTCACTAACATCATCCGTCTGCGGATGAGCCTTTTTTATTAATACCACTAAGGAGTATTAATAAAAAATGTAAGGTTAGACTATTTTATAATTTAGTGATTTTTGCTCCAATTTTCGATAAATTTACAATAATCGGCCATGTCATGATCTTGAATACCTTGAGTTATTCGCAAAGGGTTACGACACATATTCATCACACCGGCCTTAAATTGATTCCAAGGATTCGGGTTTTTGGTAATTTTATCACCAGTCTTATTGATATGGAACAATTCTCCGGCATGCTTGTATCTCATCCATTTCGGGGGAATGCGAGGAACTATATCCCTGTCATTCACAAAACGGTACATTTTATGAGATTCATTGAAAGCCCTTCTCCATTTGTCGTTTCCGATGCGAGGACACCCGTAATTGTAACAGATACTACCATCGATTCTGGTTGCAGCAATTCCGCTCATAGCGCCACCCAAAGAGTGGCCACATGTATAAACCTTCGTTTTGTTCTTGGTTTTTAACCATTTATCAATATCCGGCCATAATGTATCGACCTCGGACTTAAATCCACGATGAACACGACCCGGACGGGGCAGGTCTTCACAGTGAAGTATGTTCAGGTCTGCCTTTACATCATTTGCCGTTGTTGGTTCGGTACCCCGGAAGGATAAAACCAAATAATTGTCGTGTTCAAACCCATAACACTGGGCACCATCTTTATCGAAATATTTAACACTTTTATATCCAAATTTCCTGGATTCTGACATAACCTTATCTTCGGCCTTTTCATATGCGAGCTCGGAAAGCTTAGCAAAATGAAATGCGTTCTGAAAACTGAATTCTCCTGTTACCACCATATATTATTAAACTAATAATTTTATTGTGGTTCTTCTAACTCACGTAAATCGGCGGCCGGGTGCTTCTGTGGTCTGGAATTGTTACCCGATCCATTGTTGGGGTTGGGCTTAGGATCGGGTTTGGGTTTGGGTTCAACGTGTGTCGGTGGGGTATCAAATGGGTGGGTAGGTTTTTCTTGTTTCTTTATGGTTTTTGTTACCATGATACCCACAAATATTGCGAGTAAAACGAGTACACACAAAAAAATAATTATACGTCGCGACATTGTCTTTATAACATTACGTGAGAAAATCTATTCATAAAAATACGCCTAAGTCGCTTAAAGCATGTAAAAAAGCCACTTCAAAAAAATACAAACCATGTTTAAGTGTGCCTGCTGCGGCTGGCAAATTGATCTCGCTATTGAAATGGGATGTATCCAATGCTTTAAGAGGTGCCTCAAACGTGGGGAAGAGGCTGGATTGAATGGGAATACACTCGTAAATTGTGCCAAAAGTAACTACCCTGTCATGTTTAGGCACGCTTTGAAAGAATATGTTGAGGGCAAAATACAACCCGAAACTTGGGATATTCCGGGTAGAGAATATGAGGTCGTTACTCATGTTATTCAGCACAGAAACCCAACTTGGTATCCGTACATTGTTAATTTTGTTTCCCGCTCAACCAATCCAAGGAATATTGCTCTCTTGAAACTCGCCATCAAGGTTGGTGACACCGCTATCAGCAGTCAAATTTACCCATACTTGAAGCCGAGAACGACCGAAACCGCTACTCGCAAGGACTTGATTGATTTTATGGAATGTGCCGCGTTTAGCGGGCAAATTCACTTGGTTAGATGGGTTGAACAGCATTTTAACGAACGCAGTGATGTTCCGTGGCCGAGTGCCTGGAAGAACAATGGTCGCAGATTAATCGAAATGATTTTCAAGAATAAGGAACGGTGTAAGCGAAGACATCTTGAACCACTCGTTGAGCATTTTGCGCACATATTTGAAAGAATAGAAATTCACTGTTGGGATACGGTCGCAAAATTAATTCTCTCTTTCAAAGACGATTATCCGAATGTTCATCGTGTTGGTGGGGCGTCTCTTTTTGGAATGTTTTGGACTCAGTTAGATGGTAGAAGACATGCCACACCCAGTTGGAAGAATTACTGTATCAGGTGGAGTAAGCATTACGAATTGGAGCATATTCATACACGATGCCCGGAATGGCCGGCTGATTTCTTAGAGTTGTGCGAATCTACACCGGGTAGAAATTATTCGTGTCGCCAGGATATCAGAAGATTTGCCTCAGAGAATGGACTTGGCCCGGCTCTCCCAGCTCGGGAACCGGAACCTGAAGTGGTCCCCACCCCGATCGTGGAAAAGGAAGCCACGAACCTTCAAAAGGCATTGGCGGTCATTGAAGATTGTGAGATTCCGGAAGGAAAGTATTTAGAATTGTGTCGCCTCCTCATGGATGTGCATAGACGCGGTGTTTGTTAGATGCTTGTAAATAAAATGATGACATATTGTAGATATGAAAGGACCCAAACAACTTCCAAAGAAAATAACCGAAAAACTGAACAAGAGAGAAACCACGAAATATGAAAAACTTCAAGAAAAGTGGGTCAAGACGGGTGACGATATGATTAAGACACAAGGTGATTCTGTTCAATATGGTCGCAAAATTGACAAGATAAAGGAGCCAACAGCAGCCCAAAAGAAGAAAGATCAGAAACTTATTGACGCGGCTTTCAGGGCTTTTGATAAAGCTTCTCGGATAGAAGATGATTATACCGAGTTTGTAGGAAAAATGAAAAAAAAGTACGCCTAAGTCACATCAAATCATGTAAAAAAAGTCAATTCAAAAACAAGACCTCATGCGTTGCCCCGATTGCAAAACGTGCTTAACTGCTATTAAGAAAGGACACGCCGAGTGTGTTATGTCTTTCGATTATAGGAAATGCAAAAATGCTTTGATTGAAGCCGCTAAAGCAAAGCAGCTTGGTGTATACAACGCCCTCAAAGAAAAACATTGGATTCCGAATTTGAACCCCTCCCTTATCGATGACTGGGATACCCTTGGAACTCATCTTATCTTGAATAACTGGTATGATCAATATCATGAAATGTATAGACCCATCATTCAAGAAAGACCCTCTGGTATGGAGCCGCGGCGCAAACAACACGTGCGAAACGTTGTGAATGCGTGTGTGAAAGCCAATGACTTACAAACTCTCAACAAATACGTGTATGCGCGTTCTGTGGTTGGTAATGATTGGACACGAGCTGACCAAAACTCAAGTGTTCGGTACACGGTCCCGGGCCCACGAATTATGGATTCGTATGCATCTGAAGATGATATGATGCATACGATGGGATTGGCTGTTGAATCCAAGAATAAGGATATCATTAAGGAAGTGTATGGATGGTTTCAAAACAGAAGCGCCCACTGGAATACGTGGGATTTTGATTATGCGATTGAAACCGGTGACATATCTGTTTTGTTTCAAGTCATCGAATTATGGAGAGATTGCCAAGATGGGTTGAGAGGGGTTGGAATCCAAATGAAATTGACCACTATCGGAAAAAGTCGCTTGGATATGTTAAAGTTGTTGGATGAATTCCTTCCTAACAAGGAATACCCAGAGAATATGATGCGCGAGATTAATTACAGCAGAGGTCAATCTACCAGAGCCAGACGAAAGATGGCTTCGTATGTATCCCAAAAGATGCTTGAGCTAGGACACACACACGCTATTAACCAAGCGGAGGAGCGACGAATTGAGCAGGAGAGAATTGAACAGCGCCAAGCCACAGCTGCGCCCGTAGCTCCCGCGCAAGAAAGACCCACCAATCTTCAAAAAGCGTTGGCGATCATTGAAGATTGTGGTATTCAAGAGGGGAAATACCTGGAACTATGCAACATTCTCATGGATGTGCATCGCCGAGGTGTTTGTTAGAAAATTAGATAGCTAGAAAAATGTAACACTACCTTTTCATCAATGTCAGAAGCGCGAGTGCGCCGAATAATGTACCCGTGCGAGTCGTCGTCGCCCGCGATGAAACATTTTTGATCTCTTTTTGTTCTTTTATAGCTTGTTTAATCTTATCGATCTGACTACCCCTTTTCTGGTCCTCTATCGTCATGGACTCTATTATATTTTCCAGATTTTCATTAATTATTTTATTAAAGTTCTTATTGATATTTTCATCATTAAATATAACATCATTGTGACTGTGATGTAAAATGTTCTCCATGAGTGTTGATTTCACATTGCCTTGTTCATCGACTATTTCTACAGTTAAATAGAACGCACGGGAGTATGGATCTATTTGAACCGAAGAGGCGGCCAAGCATTTAGGCAAGACGAGGTATTGTAGGTTTGTCTTGGGTGTGATAGAATTACGGGTAAAATATTTTAATATACGACTATCGTCTCTTACATTACCAACGTATCCGTGTCTATATAACACCGGCGGAATAATATATGATTGCGTTTCGGGTTCCGTGGAATTCACGTCCATCTCAACACCGTACCCGAGTACATTTAAACCAAATCCATTTATAGTCGTGGCGATAGTTTTCACAGATATTCTAAGATGATACCGAGAAAAATTAACAAAAATAACATTATTAGGAGTTGAATATTTCGTCTTAGATCTCAGTGTGCGTCTTAGTAATGTACATGAACCAAGATCTATTTGGTACGGAGAGTCATAAAATGGAATCATTCGCCTAATACATCGCAACAATCTACTAGAAGGGCGGCCAATCGGACGCGTTCTATTCTTATTTTTCCCCTTCCCCGAAATTCCCCCCGACTCGGAAGATGCGTGATATTGCTTTAAAAATTCCTGTAACGTGGGATCGATCGGTTTGTACCAAGATGGTATCTTGATGTCATTTGAAAACTGCCAAAGGTGATTCACCTTGAAGCACGAAGTCATGTTATTTAGGTAGATTTTAATATGTACCCCCTAAGTCATGCGGCGATAAAAATAAATCAAAGCAAAATAAATGGAAGTTGCGCAAGCGATCAAATACGGCATCCCGGGCATGCTTCGGGCCAATGAACATCAAATCCTCTATGAAATTGAATCGAGACTTCACGATTGTTCCACCGAACACGAAGAATATATGACTTTCTGGATTGCGTCACACAAAGACCACGAGACCGCCACCGACATGTTTGAGGTTTTCATGAATACCGTTCAGACATCTTTTACGCTCGGTAAATCTGAAGAAATTATGGAACTCTACTCGTCGGCGACGACGATCGCCGCGATTGGCAGTCAAAATCTGGATATCCTCGACTACATCAAAGGATATCAATCTAAAAATGATATTCACGAGGAATTGTGTGCCCAATATGGAAATGAAACGGAGTGGCCGCCATCACTTTTAGAGTGGCACAAAAGAAACGCGTAAGGTTTATGAACATTTTTTAACCCAATTTTTGTAATTATATGTATCAATCCCATGACCAACGTTCCCACAATCGACGCAAAAGATACGGCGCTAATTCCCTAAATGACCCGGATGGTACGTATCTAAAATCTATTTGTCCGGGTTCTCTTCCTAAACCTAATAATTGTGCCGTCACGTATTTATCCCGACTAAACTGTGTTGCGAGTTGTAACGATTCCTCGTTATGTGTAGCTAAAATTGTGTGTGCGTGTGGAGCGGTCAGTGCCACAGATAATGCGTCGTTGTATTGTCTATCCGTGTCCGATTTATCCGTGAATACGTCGGGCTGTTTTCTAAGATATGCGCCTCTCACGAGTTTTATACCAATCATTATTTCGTCCTTTTTCGCCCTATCTATATCCCGAATCATGTCGTCTATCCCATTCTGACGATACATTTGATACGTATTATATACATGTGTATAAGTAGATGTATTGTGTTCGTACATGAGAGAATAACATAAATCCGGATATAAAACATCCTCCGCGTCTATACACACACCCACACCTCTCATCTTTGCGTGTTGTATTAATTTGGTAACATGATCCTTTGCTTGAGATGGAGACTCCCCGCTCCCAAAACTAGTAAGTTTTAATGCGCACATGGATCCTTTCGGAATTTTATTTATCATCGTTTCTGTGGTTTGACGTATGCGCGTAGCTGATGATAGTGGCACGTTCTCTTTGGCATAATCAAGAATCACTCGTTCCCCTCTTTCATATATTTGACCCATTACGCGCTTTAATTCAAAATTAAGGGCGGCATATCGTAGCATATACGTAATGAAAATATTATTTTTAACCTCATTACAACTCTATAAAATGGCTATTTCCTGTATTCTGATGACATGTTTCACCTGATGCTTGTCTTGAGAACAAATAGTATGGATACCCTCGGATAAATCCATCGCAAACTTTTGAATTTCGCTTATGTGAATTTCGGCACGACTGATAATTTTGTTATCGAGAGACCATCCTATGTGTCGGTAATTATGAACGTGGCGTTCATGCGCATCCTCCACAACTTTCCAAATCCTCGAACATTTATCGGTCACATTGACCACGGGGTATACTTCATCATCACTGAAATCGGCTCGCATCCCTATATGATCGTAATCAACCTTTACCATGGCACCGACTTTGAATTCAGGAATCGCCTTCTTCCCCCCGATAGCTTCTGCAAATTCTTTATATTCACCGTCTTGTATCTCATACTTCTCTTGAATTTTATCCAACAAGACAAGTAGGTGGTGACGATCCATTTTACTTGAAAAATGTAATAGCTCGTCTAACTTAGGAGGTCATTAAGTTTTATCCCCAAATTAATAAAAATCATACAAGTCAGAATGGATTCATCATTAGAAAAGGCTGCCAATGAATTCTTATTTGAAAAATTACAATGGAAGGATTCGATGAAAGATGATTCGTTCAACCCCACATTAGATGTAAAATTAGATCTAAACGAACTGACAAGAATCAAAAATGAACACACAGACTTACCAACCGCTCGGATTTTAGAGAATAATTCAAATCGTTATACATACAGAAGACATCCACATCAAATCTATAAACTCATGACAGAGGTAAGTAAAATAATGGGTGGATTCGCAGTTCCGACTGGTTTGTATTATTATCCACCAGGTGGGGCTTGTGGATGGCACACGAACAGTAACAATCCGGGTGAAAGGTATTATTTGGTATGGACTAAAGAATCCGGTAAAAGTTTTTTTAGATATTACGATAACGAGAAAGATGAAATAGTTACACAATACGACAAGAAGGGATGGGCTCTTAAAAAATTTAAAGTCTGTGATAAAAACCTATTATGGCACTGTGTCGGTAGTGATACGACGAGAATCAGTATAGGTTTCAAATTAAATAATAATCACGTGCTAAACGGGAAATTAAATTTATACGACGATTATTTCAGTGGCAAGGAAATGGTAAAAAATGAATGTTTCATTAATAATTTCATAATCGGAGCACACTCGACTCTAGGAAAAAGTGATCGTTGTGACTGGTCGGTTAAACACGATATGATGGGGAGACTACCGCTAATACTCATAGACGATATAATACTCGAACAACCACCCACCGAAATACCAATAGATTTAATTTCTTGGAAATCTAAAGATACACCAGAATTTAAAAATTACAAGTGTGTTAATACGGATAACTATCTACCTATAGTGGTAGTCCCAACTAAATTAAATCCCCATGATTGTTTATTTAGAGCTATAGACGGCTCTCACAGACTATGTAAGCTTCGCGAAGAAGGCGCAGATACGGTAAAATGTTTTATTTTAGATGAAGATAGGTTTCTTAAAACTATCATAAACACACCACTTAATATACCCGAGCCGGTGATCCTAAAAAAACACATAACAAAACAACATCTTGAAAACATAATCGATAAGAAATCGAAAACCCGCGGTAAAGTCATGAAACATTTAATTAAAACAACACCACTTTCTAACGCCGATAGGTTTAAGTATTCGATTACAAAACTATCGAATGACAATGTGTATATGTATTCAAAAGAATCACTCACTTATGGGATTTTACTAATAAATCTAGAAGAAAAACCTCTCACGTTTTATTTTATACATATGGGATGTTCATTTACAATCGAAAAAGGTGAAATTCTCATGTTCCCATTATCTTGTGAACCATACGGATATACAAAATTATACGAACACACGGTAGATCGAAAATGTAAAGTGTTTAAACTTGTAAGTTATGTAAATGTATAACGTTACAGGTTTAAAAAACCTAAAATATATCTTTTTTTTAATATTAATCGTCGGAAGAAGCGTCACGAATGCGATACTTTCGCCAGTATGATCCCGGGACCCGTTGGGGACCAAGTGTACCCCCAATTGCCGGTTGCCACAAGATGTAGTTCCATCCAGCGCCCGAATCGGTCATTGCGTCAGATCGCATAACTTCATAACGTGTATGTCCCGCCCCGGGTGTTTTCCTACCATGTTTCAATATAATATTCGTACCTTTTAACCTATCCTGGCAACAATCTTTGCGATTCATAATCCAAACATAGTCTATCGGGTACTCTCTTCCCAAATCTACCTTCATCCAAGCATATCTCGAAGGCCTTCCGTGAGTTCTGTTTCTCCACCACGTGTGTGCCATTGAATTTGCATTCCCGTCAGTAAGATGCCTTCCATAGAACCCAGAATGTCTGCTATACATCCTCACGGGTCGCCCGCGCGCCACATCCCGTCCGTTGGACCAAACTTGCAACAAATTCAAATTAAGCAGGGTTCCCTGGTTCCCGTTCCCGGTATACTGACGGTCATACCGGCGGATAGTCACGTATCGTGCCGTCGGACGACATGCATGCGCATTACACGCCCGAATTTTGGGCGCGTAAGCTCCCGATGCGGTCTTACATGGTGTACCGATACCCCTGGCGGGGGTAATTGTTTTATAATCCCTTCTCTGGGTACCTCCACCACACGGTTTAGTACATGCGGACCATCCAGTCCATTGTTGCCGACAATTCACGGGTCGCGTTCTCGTACATCCCCAATCAACGTTATCGCCGGGTTTCAAACACCCCGTTATGTGATTATGAGTGCCGCCCCGTCCTCCGTGTGGTCCCTTACCCGTATAGAAAAAGCATGTATTTTTCCACGTAGCATTATGTCTGGAATTTCTAAAACCCCAGGCCTTGATGGCACCTTTGGTAGATTTATTTAACTTGATAGCGAGCTCACGACACTCATTGGGTCCTGTCGCCTTTAACTGGTGTGGTTTCATATTCAGGTTGGTACTCCCGGCTCGGTACCCAGTCTGTCTGGATATATTACCGGGAACATGGACCTTCCTTCTGTGAGCCGCTCTCTCTTGGTTTATCTTTCGAGGATCTTTACATCCCGATTCAAGTCGTTTTCCACCTTCAACACAACCGGACACGTGTCTGCCATCACCATTCCAGGGAGCCCTACCGTGGAAATGTGGGGGCTTGGGGTCGTTGTGTGTCATGAAACTTTTGTTTTTTGTATAGAAAAAACACGTATTCCTCTTGTTTTTATCGGGGTAATTTGATCTATAATGACCCCACACGCGCACAAATCCGGGTGCTTCTTTATTAATTGTTACCGCATGGTCGCGACACTGTTTCGCACTTTGATTCTTAATCTTGGCATAACTCTGATTAAGTTTATCATTCACCCATCCGTGTTTCGGATATCCCAATTTTCTATGAACACCGTAGGGCATTTCATTTAATCGGTCTTGTTCGGCACGTTTTTTACGAGCCACCTCCCGTCGTTTTGCCATAAGTGCGTTCCTTTTGTTATTTATATAGCCTTGTTTTTTACATCCTTTCTCCAGTATTTCACCGGGATTCATACACGCGATGGTGTGATTTTTATCACTGTTACCCGTTAAACGAGCACCGGTCGGTACAGTAGTCTTCTCGCCGTCGTGATCCCAGTTTCCATAGAAGAAACATGTATTTTTCCATTTGGGATCGGGGTGAGCGCTCGTTCTATACCCAACCGCCGAAACGGGCCATTTCTTTTTCTGAAGATCTCTCCCTAAATCGTGACATTGACGCATCGTCATCTTCATCTTACCGCCCTTATTGGTCAATTTATTATTAATTTGTGCAAGATACCCAGTCTTCGCCCCTATGACCGCATAATGACCCTGCTTAGGCGGACCGGATATACCACCGCCCATACCCGTTCCCCAATTGTTTAACGCCGCTTGTTTTTTTCTCCTTGCGTCCTCTATTGCCTTTTTACGTGCGGCAAGAGCAGCAGCCCGTTTTTTAGCCGCCTCTGCTAACTTCCTGCGTCGTTCATCATCTCTCTTCTTTTGTGCGGCAAGAGCGGCAGCCCTGTCGGCGGCTTCTTTCTTAGCCCTGGCGTCGGCGGCGGCTTTGGCTTTTTGAAGGGAGGCTCTTAAATCGTCACTCCTCTTTTTAGCCTTGGCCACGGCGGCGGCTCTGGCTTTCTCTGCCTTAGCCTCGGCGGCGGCTCTGGCTTTCGCTTTGGCCTTGGCTTTGGCTTTGGCTTTTTGAAGGGCGGCCTTTAGGCTGGCGTCTCCTTTATTTTTTGCGAGTAGCGCGGCAGCCCTGTCAGCGTCTTTCTTAGCCTTAGCCTCGGCAGCTCTGGCTTTATCGGCACCGACCTCGGCGGCCGCGGCTTTCTTTTTAGCCTTAGCTTTCGTTTCGGTCGCATCGGACTCCGTCTCAGACCCCGGCTCGGTCTCGGTCTCTGACTCATCTTCCTGTTGTTTCAAATACAGAAAAACTCCCCCGAGTATTAATAATAACAGTATAAACAAAGTTACCATTTAATTATACTGATATTTTTTTACTAATACCGAGCGCCGAACAATTTATAACGAGAAGGGTTGAATCGAATAACCTTCTTCCTCTTCCTCTTCCTCTTCCTCTTCCTCTTCCTCTTCCTCTTCCTCTTCGTCGTCCTCTTCATCTTCGTCGCCCTGACCTAACATGCGCATGACCCCCGGGAAAGATCCTTTGAGATCACAATTCTTCTTACTAAATTCCTTCTTTTTCCAGGTGTGTCCTGTACAAGACCAGTAATATGCTAAACCAAATATTATAAGTAAAGCGATAAGGATACCGGTTATCATTTTATTTATAATAATATAATATTTTTAAATATGGGTCGTTTTATTGGTAAGAATGTTTATTCATCGTCATCAGTTTCGTCGTCCGTTTCATCGTCGTCGGTCTCGAACATGTCCTCTTCCAAACCATATTCATCCTCGAGTGCCTTTAACTCCTCTTCCGACATCTCCTCGTCGTCGAATTCGGATTCGTCATCGCCCTCGACGACCTCCTCCGCATCGCCTTCGAGGTAACTTCGTCCAAAGCGCCACTTGGTTTTTAAACCCACAATAACAATTACAGCGAGGATTGCCAACACGATGTAAAGAATTTGGCGCTGACTGAGCTTGATCATTATTAATATCAGTATATATTTTTATTTTTCCCTGCTGGGCTATATCCTTTTTCATATCAGAAAATGTTGATATGAGAGAGAATTTTTAGATTTTAATCAGCACGTGGCACAGTTATTACACGTGTCTCCTGGGTATACAAACGAACACACCTCGCACTCGTTCAAAACTACGACCTTCCTTCTGGGCATTAACCCCCGTGCGTGTCGCTCCAATTCCTTAACGGTATAGATCCCATACCGAACCATTGTCTCCAAGGACGGAAACTTCATACTGAAATATCATAAATCTAAAACCTTAAATGGGTTGATTTACTTGAAACAGCTGCAATTTTTAGCCTTCAATAAAAGAGCCGCGCCATCGATGATGGGGTCGACGAGATTCTTAAGCATGGTTTCCATCGGAGAATCCACGTCGGGAACGCCATCGATTTGTTCAATCAAAAAGAAGATCGTATCCTTGACAATCTTCTTCTTTTCAGCCCCGGACACCTTCTTCAGCTTACTCGTGAAAGTCATGAGCTTACCGACGATAAGCGGAACTTCACCCGGAGAAATGCCATCGGCTAAGTATTCATTCTTGATTTCTTCGACGAGTTTCGCGAAACCCTTGTCGTCGACTCGCCCTGAGTATTTCTTCAGAAGTGCATCCATATTAATATATTTATATAAGATATATTATTATGGACTTCGATACCGCGGTTGTTGTTCCGGCATTAATCATAGGAGGTATCCAAATGTACCAAACATTTGATAAGGTAAGGAAAACTGGTACCAGCAAACACACCAAAAGTTATGTAATCATGAGTATAGTCGCGAGTGTATTATGGATGATATACCAATTTAGGCGGTCGGGTATGAATTTCACGTTTGCATACACAGGCATCGGTTTGGCACTTCAAATCTACATACTAACTGAAATGCAGAAAGGACTTAATCCCGGATTAGACAAAGATGCGGATAAAGAAGATAAAGAATAAGGAACAAAAACAAACATGTTAGCAGTTCCTAAACTCCAACCTGTAACATTAAGAAAACCTACCACATACAAGAAATCAAACGCCGGGCGACGTAACGTGATCGTACGATCAAAAGAGGAAAACACGGATAGAACGTTACTATTGGTAGAGGCCATCTCTGGAAGAGCTGCCACGTTCGGTGTAGGATTTGGAACATTAAATTGGTTTGCTCTTGGTCTCAACGTGGTCGAACAAATTCAACAACCACCGTTTTTGGCTGGTGCTGTGCTGGCGTGGTTGGTATCTATTCGCTATATGGTCATCGCTGATCAAAAATTAGATGAAGAACAATTTGAAAGACTAGCAGCACGCCGAGAAGACGGACGTGGTGCTATGCTTGGATTTTTGTTTATGGTGATATATAGTTTAAGTCTGGTCAATGGCGCCGGGTATGTACCTTTGTCCGAAAGGCAGTTTTACGGGTATTTTAGTCCATATAACTGATGGTAATCGCAATAATTCGACGGTTACCTCCTGAAATATTTTCGCGACAAATTTTAGCATCTTAACCTTTTCCTCCGTGGTAAATGTTCCTCTGTTATGAATCACATAAGAGAAAAGCACGACCAGAATACGAATTCTAAGTACGACAAAAGATATAAAATCTTTCCCCACCTTATATTCGGGAGTAATTTGAGTATTAATGTCTTCCTTTACGATACTCATTATATAATTCCTTCAGAAAATTAACCAAATCTTCGCGCGTCTTTTTAGGACTCCATCCAATAGATTTTAGTTTATCAGCGGATATATGATATCTCGAATCGTTGAATGGTCTATCATCTATATACGTAATCCATTTATCATAATCAGTAGTATTCAATAGAGTCCGTATAATCAACTTCGTAACATCCATGACCGAAATCTCATCATCGGATGCGATGTTATATATTTCTCCCATGCAACCATACTGCCATACAATATTAACCGCGTCCACGACATCATTTACATGCATAAATGCTCGTCGTATTTCAGCACTTTTAGTGCCATGAATTGTACATTTTTTACCTTCGGCTATGAGACGAACGAATTTAGGAATTAACTTCTCTGGATATTGATTGGGTCCATACACATTATTACACCTAATTATTTTTATATTCATGTCAAATGATTCGATATAAGATCTGAGAATCATTTCCGCCGCAGCCTTTGATGCCGAATATGGATTAGTGGGTTTCAGAACACCCGTCTCCTCTTTGAATGGTGTATCAGTGACAGACTCGCCATATACCTCGTCAGTACTGAAATGAACAAATTCAACACCCGGGCACACCCTTCTACACGCTTCGATTAATGCGTGCGTTCCATATGAATTCTGCATAGTGAAATGAAGGGGATCGGTGAATGAATTATCAACATGACTTTGTGCGGCAAAATGAAATACCGTATCAATTTTATATTCTTTTAGAATACGCTGAACCAAATCTATATCGCATATATTACCTTTTATAAAAGTGGCTACTCCCTCCCTGACATTATTTTTATTTGAACAGTAATTAAGACTGTCGATATTTACAAAGTTTAAATATGGATATTTAGATTTCATGATATTAAGAAAATTGGACGCAATAAATCCACATCCACCCGTAACCAGTATGTTTCTAGAATCGGTTGGACCAATAGCTCCTGGAATTTCAGTATAGTGCGGAAGTCTATGACGAACTAATTCCTCGTATAATCCCATTACTTTAATATGATTATATGTTTTAAGTATATTATACACACTAATGAAAGTACTTCCCATATGCTTTACGATTTCATGGAATTCCGGGTAAATTTTTTGCCCAGTCCGGTAACCATAAAGTACTACCCATCTTGGAAAGGGCAAAATGTTTAAGGAGATCACACACCCTATCCACGTCGTCCAAAGTCATGCCGTGATGGGCACCCAAAAGAAAACCATCCTTCATGATCTTATCGGCATTCTCGTAATCATTCAAATACTGTCGGAATGCGGGGTGTCGGGTAATATTACCGGCAAATGTGACTCGTGTCTGGACGTTATTTTTTTCCATAAAATTAACGAGTTCAAGTCTATCAGCACACTGAAGAGGAATAGCGAGCCAATTGGGTTTTATAGAGTCATCTGGAAGTGTGTAATATGATACATCTTTAAGATTTTCGATATACCTATCGATCAACTGACGTCGAAGTTTGAGAAACCCCTCCAATTTATCCATCTGTACAAGACCGAAAGCCGCGTTCATCTCACACGCTTTAAGGTGATACCCCGCCACACCATATAGAAATTTCCAATCGTATGGAATTCCATCCACGGAATGATTAAAACGCTCACTCGGTTCTTCTATATTATCACCAATTCTTCCCCAATCTCGGAACATTATAGCCCTCTTCAGGTGTTCATCGTCGTTAAACATTACCATACCGCCAATTCCTCCCGCTGTAATGACGTGACTGGCATAAAAACTCGTCGTACTTATATCGGTACAATCGGTGCGAGTCATCGTATCCGCCGAATCTTCAAACAAAATGATACCCGGACACAACTCTCGTATTTTTTCCCAATTAGGTTTATTACCAATCAAATTGGGTAAAATAATACATTTAGTATTAGGTGTAACCGCATCCCTTACTTGTTCGGGACTAGGTACATACGTGGTAAGCTCTACGTCACAAAATACCGGATTAAGACCCAATTGCATGATGGGCGCAACGGTGGTAGAAAACCCACACGCCGGTGTCACCACGTCCGAACCAGAAGGTAAATCTAGTGACGCGAGACCGGCTAATATAGCGCTAGACCCGGAATTAACGAACAATCCAGATCTCTTTCCGAAGTATTCGGATACTCTTTTTTCGAAGGAAATAGTACGATCACCAAAACCAGCAAGCCAGCCATCCCGAAGACAAGACTCAACAGCCGCAATCTCTTCCTCGCCATATGATTCAAATTTATTCGGCGCATACCAAACTTTTTTTGACATTGTAATATAAAGACTAACGTATTCTTTAATACAATGAAGGTTTGTGTTCTAGGATCCGGTGGATTTTTAGGTAAAAATTTAATGGAAACATCGTATGAAAAATCTGAAAAATGGGTGGGTATAACGCGTAATGATCTAGATTTAATGAATCAGTGTGCCGTTATAAACTTCTTTAAACAAAATAATTTTGATGCAGTAATCCACTGTGGGGCATCCATAAACCAAAATGACGAGGCCACCACATTCAAGAATATTACCATGTTTGAAAATGTTGTTCGTGCGTTTAGTGGAAAATTGATATATTTCTCTAGTGGAGCGGCTCTTCGTGGAAACCCACCCAGCGATCCGTATGGATTAGCCAAGTGGGTTATAGATCATAGACTAAGAACAATGAAAAATACTCATATATTGAGAATATGGGGATGTTATGGTCCTCATGAATTAGAAACCAGGTTCAGTGCTGTGTGTAAAAGAGATAAACACGTAATCATAAAACGGGATAAGTATTTTGATTACGTACATGTAGCTACTGTATGTGAAGTAGTAAGAAAATGTATATACGGTGAAATAACTGAAAAGGAAATCAATATTTCAGGAAGGGCGGCGCGTCTGTTATCTAAATGGGCGGTGATTTTTGGTGCCACGTATGAAATAATAGATGAGGATACATTAGACGATTCATATGTTAATTTGGACGATGAAATTTTGTGTATTTAATTATTAACCCAACCAAGCTTCCGTTTAGGGGGAACGGGAACAATCATGTCTTCTTCAAAGTCTATGTACGGTGTCATATTTTCGAGGGAATTTCCAAATTCTAATTTAGGATATATTTTTTGTGTTTCTGGTATGGGAATATCATGTAATGTTTTCACACCATAAGCTTTAGCTATAGCTTCAAAATCAACTCTGTCACCGAAGACATCCGTCTGTGATGTCGCGATGTATCTAGAATCAAAATAACTGTCTTGGAATTGTTTTATGATTCCGTACCCGCTATTATTCAGAATTACAATTGAAATTGGTAGATCGTATTTCTTAACCGTAAGAAGCTCTTGTATATTCATTTGAAAACCACCGTCTCCGTCAATACAATATACCTTCTTCCCAGACCCAATAGCAGCGCCTATGGCCGCAGGAAGAGCAAAACCCATGGATGAATTGCCAAAATTTGTAAATAACTTTTGTCCCGGCTTCAATTTTGCGGATTGCATTGTCCATACAAGATTTCCCCCTTGATCTGGAATAACGATACAATCATCGGGGATTTCATCAAAAAACGTATCGAGAAAATCATATACCGCAGAATCACCCTCACGGGAACTTTCCTTGCTATATTTGTCTTTCCATTCATTTAATGTGGATACCCAATTTCCATCTTGATTTAAATTTTCAAGCACCGAGTCATCGAGAAATCTTCGTGCGCATTTATTTATACATTTGTCAATATATACACCCTTCTCACTCATCTTATTTAATTCATTCTCGTCAATATCGACCATAATTTTTTTCGAATAATTTGAAAACGTTTTCGTATTTCCGCCAATCTGCCTACTATCCAATCTACTACCCACGGATATAAGTAAATCTGCGTTTTGTATAGCATAATTAGCCCATCTATCACCATAAACCCCGGGAGATCCCATACGGAGTGGATGATCCGTTTCACAAATATCGAATGCTCCCCAAGAAACCAAGAATGGTATGTTATACTTTTCGGCAAATCTAACAGCAATATCACCCGAGCTGGCCAACTTAACACCATGTCCAAAAATCAATAAAGGTCGCTTAGAATTGTAACAATCAATATGTACCGGTGTCGGTGCCGGTGGGCGAGGCAAATGGCGACGTCGACGTCGCGCGTCCAATGCCTTCAAAACCTGAAGCTTTTCTTCTCTGGGCATATCTGACATCTGAATATTTACAGGTAAATCCATCAGTACTGGACCATATCTAGCTTCATAGACCCTGTCCAATAAAGTTTTCAAACTTGGAACAACAGAATCGACGTTTTTTACGTGAATAGCTTTTTTTGTCACCGATTTGAACATATCAACAACCGGCATTTCCTGAAACCCTGTCTGTCTGGGTTTAGAAGTAAAATTGGTCAAATCTTCTTTCTTATTCACTTGACCAGCAATGAAAAACGCGGGAATGGAATCGTACCAGCATCCACAGACACCATTTAAAATGTTTTGAACACCGGGACCACTCGTTGTACATACGGCCGCGATTTTGCCGCAACTACGATAATACCCCTCAGCTGCCATAGCCGCAGACTGTTCATGTTGAAAACAGTAATACTGAGCTCCTTGGTGCTTTTCAATACTGTTTATAAAAGGAACTATCGCTCCACCTGTCACTACAAAATATGTGGTTATACCATTTTCATATAATTCATTTATTATGTAATCACAGACATTCATTTACTATTTCATGTACCATCCTTTTAATTGTATTTCCAAGAACTACCGGGCATACCTAATAATTTATTAAGTTCCTTATCTGACATCTTATATGTGTGTTCGTCGGATGGAAATTTCCCGTTATGAACTTCCTCTTCATATTCCTTAATTGCTTGTGTATATATCTGTTCGCCATTTACAAACTGTTTTATAAATTTAGGTTTAAATTCCCAAAATAAACCTAGTATATCATTCGATATAACCAATTGGCCATCAACTCTAGGACCAGCACCAATCCCATACACGGGTATTTTTAGCTCCTTGGATACAATCTCCGCGACCTCCTCCGGGACAGCTTCCAGTAAAAGTAAAGAAGTTCCACAATCTTCTAAATCCTTCGCTTGTTTTAACAACTTGGTTGCTTCGTCGACCGTTTTTGCTTGTACTCTGTACCCACCCAATTTAGTTCTGGCTTGTGGTGTAAGACCGAGATGTCCCATCACTGGGACTCCGGACTTGACAATAGATTCAATCCTTTCGGGTACAAATCCCTCTACCTTTACCGCATCCATGCCTGTTTTTATAAATTCACCGGCGTTGCTAATTGCGAGTTCATTCGATGGTTGATAAGACATGAATGGCATATCACCGACCAAAAACTGATTTTCTGACCCGCGCTTTACCGCGCGACAGTGCATTAACATCATGTCCATGGTTACCTCGTTCAAACATTTAAGACCATGCACGGTAGAGCCAACGGTATCACCGACAACAATAAAATCTACGTTCGTTTTATTAATTATTCTAGAAGTAGGATAATCATACGAAGTAATACCAACACTTCTAATATTATTAACTTTATTCTTGAACAAGTTCAAGATAGTCCTCTTCATTATATAATGTGATTGTATAATCTTTAAGTTAAAGAATACGGACATTTGTATTCAAAATGATAGTAGTTATATCTGGTCATGATAAATCATATGAACCACTCGCGGAGTGGACTCTCCATAAAAATAAAAAACATTACTGCGATAAACATGGGTATAAGTTACATTACGCAAATGACTGTGGCGCATCGATAGCCGGAAAACCAATGATGGCCGCACCTAGACCGCCCATTCCGGATACCCATATACCGATGGGGTGGGGTAAGATTTTCCTCATAAAAGCGGCAATGACACGTTATCCAGAGGCTACTTGGTTTTTTAACACAGATTGTGACGTCATGATTACAAACATGGAAAGAAAATTGGAAGATATCATAAAAGAAAACGCACAAGAAAATACACATATATTAATTCCCGCAGACGCGAATGGTATAAATTGTGGTAATATGCTCATACGAAATACACAAATAGGGAAAGCCTTTCTCAATACAATTATTTCTGGTATGCCCCTTTATAGAAATTGGTATCTGTATGAAAATCAGTTGATTCAGGATTTATTTGTAGGAACCCACCTCGAAGAATCTGGTATCACCCAAGGCGGTACATTATGGTCCAGGGTTGCTAAAGTATTGCCACAGAGAATTATGAACTCTTATGACTATAAAAATCTCCCATTGTTGAAAGATAGACCACATTACAAAGATATACTAGGAACAGATGGTCAATGGGAAGAGGGGGATTTTGTAATACAGTGGCCAGCCACTAATCTAGAATTCAGAATAAAGGCAGCTAAAGAATTACATAGTAAGATAAAGATATGAAAATCACATATTCAATCCAAGTTTGTAACGAATCGAGAGAATTGTTCTCTCTTTTGTCGTTCCTTAAAAAATCCATCGATTGGGATGGAGGTGACGAAATTGATGTAGTCGTCGATAAAGATAACAAAACGGACAAGGTGGATATGGTATTGGGTTATTTCAAGGATGATATAAATGTATACGAAAGAGAGTTTGATAACTTCTGTAATTTGGGAAAGTATCATACAGAAGTCGCAAAGGGAGACTGGATCTTCTATATTGACGCCGATGAAATGCCACAATTCCATCTCATTGACGATATCAAACGAATAATTAATGATTCTCAGGCGGACATTGTTTATATTCCCAGAATCAATATACATCCGGGTTCAACAAAGGAATGGTTGAAGGAAATGAAATTTAACGAAAATCAGGTAGGATTTATCAATTGGCCAGACATGCAGGGAAGACTTTATCGAAAATGTGACGAAATCACATGGTCCGATGAACTCCACACAAAATTAACGGGTCCCGATACACTTAGAACTGTCGCACTACAACCAAACGCGTCGTTTGCCCTTTGGCACATTAAATCGATGGAAAAACAGGGTAGCCGATGGAAGAAAGGTGAAGATGGAACATACGACATAGCTTCGCCTACGTCCGGAAATTTATATGATGTCTTAATGTAATGGACGAATTAGATAAAATAAAACAAAAGTACGATATACTTGAGTCAAATATAGAAAAAATTACAGAGCGTATTAAAGAGTTACCGGTATGTAAATTAACCGGAAAAGCTGGAATACCCGGGAATATTCTCGATAAATTGTCCGTCATTGATCGGGAAATGACAGATGTGATGGACTGGTACGACAGTAATCTAAAATTATTACAAAAATATCATAACGATGCGAATCTTATAGATATATCAATGACCTACATCAGTAGTTTGGTTACTGATCTAGATTTGGCCGAAAGGGAGTTATCTACACGAGAGGCATGACAGGTTCTCTCGCCTTTTTCGCAGAAAGAGTACCTAAAACTAAAATGTTGAACACAATGCTATAATAAGCCGCGTCCTCCCATATACCAACCATAAATAATATTGGTACAAACATTATCATGTACATCATGTGCATACAAATAGGAACAACAGAAACCGGTCTGTCGTAATGAACAGCCATAGCACTTATGATACTTATAACCCAGTGAATGATATCCATAAATCTATAGAACATCACTGCGTTAGCAGTATTTACTATCAACACCGCGATCAAACACCAACGAAACCACGTAGGATATGAAATTTTAACTACATCGGTTTCATCGCTCGTAATTACGGGGTCTTCGGGGTCTTCGGGTGGAGGAATTTCCTCATTCACGCCGATGTGAACCGATCCACCCGGACCATGAATAACGTTATATCTATCTTCGCTCATTTGGGTATTTTTTTTATCGATTCGTGACAACTTAGGTATCAAATCGTGATAGTTTTCTCGTGACCAACCACGAGCTTGGTATTAACCATGATCTTATAACCCGCGTCTTGTAAATTCCTACAAAAAGCCACGTCTTCACTACACGAATCTCTTAAGAGTTTCCCATTGTCGCCCTTCATTTCAACGAGCGGACGAGTAAAATACGGATACTTCAATTTGTCGTCTTCGAGCACCTTTCGGGTACAAGCAAAAAATCCCATTCCATTGTACGCGACTTCTGTGTATTCATCCATACCCGCAACGTCCTTAGCCTTGATAAATTCAAATGTTCCGTGTTTCTTGAAATACGCCTCATCCCAGTTTTTAATAGCGGCTACGTGTTCCATATCGATCATACGGTATAAACCAGAAATTACGGGGTATTTATCCGTATCTTCAATAAGTTTAATTACCTGTTGTGCGTTAAATGCGATATCACTATCTATAGTGACCCATACATCGTAGTCTTCCTTTGCGTCGAATGGTTTTTGATCCGCCCCGCGAAGAACGGAGAGACCCAAGGTCTTCATTCTACTAAAAGTTACAAAACTACTGTAATCATTTACCAACTTAACACCATAACCCTGTTGCATTAAATTGACAACCGTTTCTGTCATACTCGTCATAAACGTACCGGAATACGATCTGCCCGGAAGAGCCAAAATTAAATTCTTTTTCTTCGTCATATATACAATGATATAGCTATCACTTTAAGTGTATGATTATATATAATTAAATAAAATATCTTCTGGAACCAAGGTTTCGTTCATGTGGTAATTGTACATATGAAAATAGACATCCATACCCCGATCAAAATCCATCATGTCAATGAAGTTATAATTCTTCGCGTTATTAACACACATTAATAAATCAAATGAATTCTTATGACAATATTTAATCAAGGACTTCATGACTCCCGTATAATCCACACCATCGTATAAAAATAAAGCAATTTCTGCTACCTGCGAAGAACTGGATGATCCCGTATTTATCACGTAAGTTATAACACCCTTCCGAACACCATCCTTCTTAATTATTAAAGATTCGTATGCTTCGTTTTTAGATGTAAAAATATATCGCAATTCATTACTGTCAAATATGGGATGACACTTATATTTCGGAGATTCGCGGTTATATAAGTCTATTAAATACTCCATATCATCCGAGGTAGATCTAGTGAGTGAATATTTACTGGTCATATTATTCACCTTACGTGGAATTTCATATACATAATAACGACACTTAGCTATATAGTTAAATGGTAACGGTTTGTCCTCCTTCTTAAATATAAAAGTTTTGTACTTCTCATCACTCGATTCCTTGGCGGTGTGCGAAATTAACAACGGGGCATAGCTTTTATTCCTAAAATCTTTATGTACGGATAGAAAATCAACATAATGACTGGGTAATATATCTCCTTTGATATTTATTGTATATGGTTTAGCAAATATTGTACCTATTCTATGATTATCGCGTGTTAAAGCCAATATATTATTTGGTTTTAAATTTGACAAATACCATGATACATAATTTGTATTATAAATACAATTCTTAACATAGTGTTTCGTAAGAAATCCAACCAAAAATCTATGAACAAATTTATCTTTGGGATTTAATTTTACTATAGACAAAGAATCATCCACCGGAAGAGGATCGGGTATGTCGGATATTATACCTTCCCCGACGCCCGTTCTAGATACCGGTTGTTTATCCCAAAATTTATGTCTGGTCGTTCTACGATTTATAAAAATCAATATCGCCGCTATTATTAATAAATACACGACAAACATATATAATCAGCCATCAAAAAAAATATATCACATATTCACAACCTTAAGAATTTCTTCTACTGCTGGGTGTCTCTTGACATCACTCGTATCCATATTAACGTGTGTAATGTAATCGAGATCCAATCCATCCACTTTATATAACAACTGCTCTAGTCCATTATCTGAACCCAAGTCCGATTGATTCAAATCCCCCGTAATTATTAATTTGGAATCCTCTCCTATTCTCGTTAGTAACAGTCTCATCTGTGTGAATGTACTATTTTGCATTTCATCGGCAATAATTATGCTATTACTAAAGGTTCGACCCCGCATATAACCAAGTGGTTCTATGGTGATGTGCCTGTCCATCTGATTTTTTGTTAAATATTTGCCAAAAATATCGTACATGGGCTTGGTCCATGGCTCCATCTTATTATCAACATCCCCTGGTAGATATCCAATTGATTCGTCCGCTGCCACAATCGGTCTAGTTAATAAAACTCTCCGAGCTTGATTATATTTATATATCTCATTCATGGCAAAATCACATGCCAATAGAGTTTTACCCGTGCCCGCCGGACCCGTAACAACTACGATTGGTTTTGGGGACTGTAATGAGAGAGAATATCTAAATTGACCGGAGGTTAATGGGGTGTTCATATGTATTATATTAAAGTAATAAATTAATATATAGTTAATATATACGATGACAGATCCAATCCGGCATGTGATGTCAACTCTAGATGAACACAGAGATGCCTTACCAGAGGGGGTGTATCTTGATGTATGTAACAATTTGAAAAAGATATACGCCTCGGGAGACACGAGTAAAGATACTTATTTATTAAACTTGACGAATGATTACCTAGAATCACTGGAAGTTATAGAAGTATTGCGTCACGAATTGGTTACATTGAAACGTGAGTTATTACGAGCGAGGGTATCCAGATTCGAACACGTTTATCGACCCCTCGCGGAACCTACAAGAAGTCCATTTCAGCCCCGAAGTGTATTAGAATCGTTACTAGATGACCCAGAAGTGAATCCAATCGCCAATGTAGCCGATAATACGATTAGAAGGGACCAAAATCCCCACACAAGACCAATTCCAATGCGTCAGGACGTACCAACAAGGAGTGTACATTTTAGTTTCGGGGGGAACCAAGAATAAATATAGTTAAAAAAGAAGTCTCAGCATATATTAACATGGAATTTAACTGCGTAACATTAAACATAACAGGAGGACATCTGTGTATTGTCGATCCAAAGGGCAAGAGTAGGTTTTTATCGTTTAAAGAACGCCAAACTTCAGAACTATTCATAGACTATATATCGTCATATAGATCTAAATACGGAGAATGGCCAAACATGGATATGTCACGGGGGTTAGTGAAATTTGTTTCTCCTCAGCCACACATAAAAAGAACCACGGAGGATGTAAAGAAATACCTGGACATTGTGACATACAATAGAGAT
>Ga0181417_1000121_pt1 | contig 24267 bp, 31 predicted proteins | sample 40SPOviralmetaG_FD_130142 | JGI IMG/M metagenome (GOLD analysis project Ga0181417, IMG submission 130142) | Marine viral communities from the oligotrophic San Pedro Time Series (SPOT) site, San Pedro Channel, CA, USA - 40 SPOT_SRF_2013-02-13 | ecosystem: Environmental > Aquatic > Marine > Strait...
ACCACGGCGAGATTTACGGCCACCACGGCGAGATTTACGGCCACCACGGCGAGATTTACGGCCACCACGGCGAGATTTACGGCCACCACGGCGAGATTTACGGCCACCACAGCGAGATTTACGGCCACCAACGCGAGGGCGTGCGAATGCGCCGGGACTTGCAGCCAAACCTCCCAAAGGTTCTTCGCCGCGCTCCACCGCCCTCGCCACCTCCGCCTCCCTTGCCGCCTCCCTTGCCGCCTCCTCCCTTGCCGCCTGAGCTTGTTGTCCTCTAACAAACGCTTGCACACGTCTAGCGGCGTCGACAGACTCAGGATTTTGTGCCAAAGCTTGTGGAATAGGAGTTAAACCCATTCCGTCGACTAAACATTGTTGGTGTTGGTTTTTGGATGATTCTTGTGCTGCTTTTAAAGTTTCTTGTGCAGGTTGCTCTGCAGCGCGCGCATTTGCTTCTGCCCTTTGTAATGCCTCATTGCGTGCTGTTTCGGCCTGTTGTAATGCCTCATTGCGTGCTGTTTCGGCCTCTTGTAATGCACTAGCGTGAACTCCTTCCGCGGTTTGTAATCTATTAGCGTGTTGTTCATCACATCTATTTTTATTTTCTCTATTCTGGCTAATTCTTGCCGCGGACTCTTGGTGTTCGGCAATTTCACGCTGCAGGTCGCCACGTTGGCTGGTTTGAAATAGATCACATTGAGTTGTTAATTGATCTAGTTGTTGTTGCTTAGCCTCCGCTTGCTTTTCGTGATGATTAAATTCATCACTTTCAACTCTCGCAGTTGTTACGCCCTGTGCTTCGCCAGGGGATGGGGCTGGTTGACCATATCCAAACAATCTAGCGAATGGATTAGCTCCTCCTTTTAATTTTCTTGAATTACGACGTCTTCGAGTTTTAATTCTTCGACTATGTTTACGCATTATATATTATAAATATATAATTTTTGCTAAATATATATTTATATATGCACCATCAGGGAATCGAACCCTGGGCGATCGCTTGGAAGGCGAACATGTTGCCACTACACCAATGGTGCCGATTACAATCTTCTATAAGATTGTATATTATATATATTTTATTTTTAAATTGAAATAAAATAATATTAATAAATTATTTTAAAAATGGAAAATAATTCATTCGAACAATTAATTCAACTAAAATTTTCATTAGAAAAAGAAATAAATATTCTTCAAGAAAACCACGAAAAATTAGAGTTTAGAAAGCAAATAAGTAATAATAATGATAAAATGATTATCACGCAATATGATAGTAATATAAAAATGTTTGGAAAAGATTATTTACGAGAGCAAAAACAATTATTAATAGAACTAAATAAAATTTTAGAAGAAAAATGTGAACACAATTGGATAGAAGATGTAATAGACGAACCATTCTCAAGTAGATATATTTGTTATTGTAGTAACTGTTATTTATATAAAAAAAATATTAAAGTGACTGAGTAAATTCTATATAATAACGTGGATTAATAATATATTTAAGTGGTTGAGGATATAACATAACACCAGATTGTTTTGCTAAGTTAGTTAATTTTTTTTTATATTCGGTAAGCGAACTGTCTTTAATAAACGGGTTAGTACAAATTTGTTCAATAGATAAGACTCTTTTATCTGGTTTAATAGAAAAACAACCAATAAAATGTGGTTCATCTTCAAAACGATTGGGCATATAAGCAATATATAAATCATATTGATCAGGTTCTTTAAGTGTATAGCTAATTGTACTTACTATATCACCTAAAACAAATGTAGGATGTAAATTAACTTCATCTAATGTTCCATATAGCCATTTAATTGAAGTATCTTTAGTGGTTTTAGCTGTAAAAAGTTTAAGACCATTACTAAATTGATCACTATTATTAAGAAAATTAAAATCATCTTGTTTCATAATAATATTTTTAGTAATATGTTTAGTATATATACCAGCATTAAAGCCATAACAATATGATAATGATATTATTAAAATATTTACTATGCCCATATATATTTTAATATAAGAAAATATATTTAATTATATTTTTTTACTATTATACTAATATATATGAGTACAACAGTTATAAGATATAGTCCTAATTTTGGATATGGAACTTCAAATCCAACAAGTATTCCATTAAAGCAACATATACAAAATGGGGCAACCAATGTTTGTGCTGGTATGCCACAAAAAACAGGATATGCAGATAATACATCTACTTTTGCACAAGGTAGAAATAGATTTATTAAAGCACCAGTAGGTTCAATATATTTACAAGATAAAACAAATCCTTTACAATGTAATACTGGTGTAATTCGTGTTGATGCTGCAGATATGTTAAGTAAAGATCCAAATAAACGTAATCCAAATCCAAAACAAAACCAATGTGATAGTAATAAAGAATCGATAACAAAAACATTATATAATGTTAATCCGTTAGTTCAAGATGGTAAATATACTCCAAATACTGATGTAGAAGCTATAATAGGATTAAACAATGGTAGTTGGAGTAGAAGTAATCATACAATACATAATAGACATAGAAATCAGATGGTATGTAGTGCAAGTGCTGGTGGTACTTGCTTACTAAATGGTAAACAGAATAATATTATGAGTTCACAAGAATTAATAAGCAGAAGAAAAAATAGAGCAATAGGTCAAGCTAGTAAGAATACAAATAATGGTCTATCATTTAATGATAATAATCTAAATGGATCACACACAAATTATTTAGCAGTATCAAATGCAAGACGTAGAACTAGAAATGGTGGTTATGTAGTACCTCCAAAATGTCGTGGACATGGATCAGGTCCAAGTGGTCCTTTTGGTTCATTAGGAAATGCAGGCACTGGACCAAATCCACCAAAAGGACAGATATTTGATGCACCAGCACCTCCCAAGACAGCCTGTGGAGAGAGAGGATGGGCAGTAACTACATTATTAGGTAATAATATGTTAACAAGAGATGCTGCTACAAATACTCAAGAAGTTTTAGAAAATTCAAATGTGACAGGAGGTATTGTGACTGTTACAAAATCAGCAAGATCAGCAACATATTTTAAAATGTAAAATATAAAATATTAATTATTATTAAATGGATTATAATAATAATTTAGAAGAGGCTCTTCTCTCTAAAAAAGAGACAGTCGAAGATAAAAAAGTTTATAATAATTTAGATATTAATTTAAAAGAATGGAATGATGATATTGAAGATTTATTAAAATGTTGGGGAGAGAAATCGGGGGGACTCGCAATTCTCCATAATAAAGATAGGAGGTATTGGAGAAAAAAAAGTAATATCTTATCTATTTGTTGCATTATAATTACAACATTATCATCATCATTATCATTATCAAGCACTTCATCACAATATTATACTTTAATTATGTATTTAGTTGGAATAATTGGAATGATCTCATCATTGTTACAATCATTTAAACAGTTTTATAATGCAGATGAAAAAGCAAGTGAACATAGATTAATTTCAAAACAATATTCAAATTTTTATAGATCAATTAAATTACAATTAACATTAAAACGAGAAGATAGGGTTATAATTAAAGAATTTGTAAATTGGGCATTTAAAGAATATGAAAGATTACAACAAGAAGCTCCAATAGTAAATGAAAATACTATTATAGAATTTAAAGAAAAATATAAACAATATAATTGTTATAAGCCAGATATTTGTGAAAATGATCTAATTATTCAAGTTAATGGTAGATATTAAATAAATAGATAACATTCTTTACAACAATAATAAAATTTACCTTGTTTTTTATAAAAATTATTTTTATAATCAAACTTTTTATAACAGACATGACATTCTATATTTATTAATGTTGATATATAATCTAATATATCATCAGATAAATTAGATAAAAACATTTACTATTATTTTATGTATATTATATTTTTATATACTAATATATATATATATTTATATTACAATATCTACAATACCATATTTTTTAGTTAAAGTAGAATTTAACCACCAATCATGCATTAATAATTCATCTAATTTTTCATTAGATAATCTTGTATTTTCGAGATAAATATCTTTAACTATTTTCATTAATGTATCTGCATTATCAGTTTGATCTCTGATTTCTAAATATTTACTAGGTTCAACACCCATTTTTAATTGATGTATTAAAATAACACCATAACGATTAATGAACCGTTGTGCTCCAACAACTGTAATTAGTGATGCTGCACTTGCGCAATAACCATCAACAAATGTATTTATAGGAATGTAAGATGTTCGTATTAAATCAACTAATCCTAAACTTGGAAGTAATGATCCTCCTGGACTTTGCATATGTAAATTAATATGATCAAAATTTGCTTCATTTTGCATTGTTATTAAATTAGAACTAATACTAAATATAGCAGAATCGGTTATTGGACCTGAATAATATAAATTATTATTAAAACCACGTATAAAGCCAATATCATCATCATTAGGACCATTTTTTATAGTTTTTGTGTCAAATAATGACGACATTACCATACCAGTCTGTAAGATATTACGTCGACATAAGAAATAACTAGGATTAGGAAATAATACTAATGCAGCATACAATAAATGGAACATATAATATATAGTAAGAAAATTGAAAATATATTATAATATATTATTATTTCAATAATGGAACATCAGGATTGGAATACAGTAACTTTCAATAACAAATTACTAAATGCTAGAAAAGCAGATTTTAATAAAAAGTTATCACAAAAATCATCTAGCCAAGATGTGAAAATTGAAGCCCCTTCAAATCTTGGAAAATTAATTGAACAAGCAAGAGGTGGTAAAACTCGTCAAGCTTTAGCAAATGAATTAGGTATAGCAACAAGCCTATTTACTCGATGGGAAACTGGAAAAGATATTCCTAGTAATTCAGATATTGCAAAGATTGAACGACGATTAGGAGTAAAACTTCCTCGTACAAAAAAATCAAAAATTGAAAATTAATTATTAAGAACGTACTCTTTTATATTCACTCCAAGAAATTTCTACAAATTCATTATTTTTATCATCTTTATTACTATTTTCAGCATCCATTTTTTCTGTCTTTTTTAGCGCGGAATCAACATATAATTCTTTTAAATATGTACCTACTTTAACAGAAGCCTCATGTTGGTCAACCTCGCCATTTTCAATTAATTCAAGTGCATCTAAAAATTTATTTAGTATTTCTAGATTAACTTCATTTTTTAATACTTTATTATAAATATCTGTATAATTTTGAAATAAAAATGAACATTTTTCTACAGTTAATATATCAAACTCTTGAAAATTATTTTTGTACAGTTCATAATGTTGTTGTTTTAGTTGTTCTAGTAATTTAACTTGTTCGCGAATTAATTTACTGTGTTTAGTAGCACGAATTAAATCTGTTTTATCTTCAACATCATTAGTTTTAATCATTTCTTGTAACTGCAATTTATCATTATTGCTTAACTGATAATCCATTATAATATAATATAACTATACTTATTTAATTTATTTTATATTTATATATTAAGTAATTATGACTATTAGTTTTGAAGAACGGCAAGGTATTATACCTCCTAATGTCACTCTATCAATCCCATCACGAACTTATCCAGGCGGCGGCGACCCAATGAAAGCTGGTATGCAAGCTTTGCAAAAGTGGCAAGAAAATACAACACAAATATCACAATTAGGCGGAAGTGCTAGTGATGGAAGTACAACAATGGTTGTACCAAAATTTGATATTTTTAATCCAGCTGGTCCAGATGGTCCTAATAGTGCAAGTGCTGGTGGTAATTTAACCCTTTTTACTAATAAGCAAAATAGTTGGCAAGATGGCTGGGCAAATGTAGAAGGCGAACCAGCAGTAATGCCTCCACCTTCACCACACGAGGTAAAATATAAAGGTGGTCGTAAAAAATCAAAAAAGAGACGATCAAAAAAGAGACAGACAAAAAAGAGACGATCAAAAAAGAGACGATCTAATAAAAGAAAAACTAGAAGATAGATAATTACTTTTATAATTAATTATCTATTAAATTTAGTTATTTTATACACTAAATGGTTTAGGTAAATCTCTAAATTGTGGTAAACCTGGCGGACCAGATTTAATATCTAATATTGGACCCGTAGCGTCAGAGTTGCCTTGACTACTAATTGTTACCATACTAGATATTTTTAATAATGGTTCACTAAAATAAAAATTAACAACTATAGGGGATGGATTTTGTTGAATGAAAATATTGATAGTGTTTGAATTAAATTGTTGCCAAGTTCCATCTATTACTCCATTTCCAACATCATAAGATCTAAATTTGCCATTAGGACCAAGATATATAATAAATTCTTTATCGCCAGTAGCTACAGATTGTGCAAGATTATCGCCTAATATTAATGTTACATTACTAAATGGACCTGGCGTCCATTGTACACTAGGCGGAATATTGTTATTCCAGTAACTATTATAGGGTGTTTTATGACAAGTGACAGCAAGATTAGGTTGTGGTTGTGGCATATTACATCCTAATTGTGGGGGTATGTAATTATTAATCTTTAATCGTCTACTTATATAAGTTCCATAATCAACTGTTGTAATACCCGGTTTAGCAGCGTTATTAATAATAATATGTCTACCAGGAGCAGTCCAAATTTCCATTCCTCTAACTGGAGTTCTATCAGCACAATTTCTGAGATATATAGGAATATCTATATTAGCACGTCTACAACCACTATAAAATGGCATAATAGAGTGTGACTTCACAAGTATTTCTAATTCTGAATCAGTTAAATTTAATTTACCATTTGTATTGCAACCTTGAGGAATATTTTGTACAGCTATTAATCCAGATAAATCAAGAACACCAATTATACCGTTAAATGATTTATGTGAATGACAATGATGTTTACTGTTAGATTTACCATTAATTTTAACAATCGTTTCAATATATAAACTTTGGTTTCCATTGGGAATTATATTAGGTTTAACCCAATTAACCGAAAGAGGTCCAGTACAAAATTTATTAAAATCACATTTTGACCAATATTGTGTTGCTGCAGTATATGCTGGTTCAATAATTCCACCCATTTCACACCCACAAGAATTATTATCTGTGCCATTCAAAGGGCAAGAACCATTTTCGGGCATTCTTGCTCTGATAGGAGCCATTGGTGGTATTCTCTCTATTCCTCTTAAACGTTTTGCCAACATACCTCGGGTGTTCATAACAGTAGTTTTAACAACGGTAGGATCATTTGTACAAACAGATGAAGGATGTCCATATATACCAGGTCCAGTGGGTTTAGATGGTGTTGATGCAATTAATTGTGGTACACCAGTCATAGCGCCGGGAGCTAGATTAGTCTCTCTACTAGTGTGATTTCCACGCCGTGTTCCATTTAGAGAAAATCCAAATGTTCCATTGTTAGATCCAGATATAGGAGCTTGTCTAGGATTACCATTCATAGTTTTTCTTTTTAATACTGCTAATGACATTATATATTTATGATATATAATATTATTTTTATTTTTTCTAAAATACACTACCGCCAAACATGTTTCCTCCAAATGCTTCATTTGCTGCCATTGGCTCAGTAGTTTCTAGTAAATTATTAATCGGTGGTCCACTAAATGCCGAATTAAAATTCTTTTGCTGGCTTTGTGATTGTACTGTTTCGCGATGTAATTGTTTAGTATATCTACCTTCACTTTCTCCGCCATGATGATGTCTATGTGTAGGTTGTAAATTTATATTGCTAGTAGGAACACCATAAACAGCATCTACACCACCTGGTGGTGGCGGTAAACGAGAATTGGCAACTCCCATATGTGATATAGGTTGAGTAGTTTTAACATCATTTTGGCCTTGTTGATTTACATTATTGTTACTGTCTTTTAAATTTGTTTTTCCATCATATAAATCTACACCTCTTTCAATAAGTACATTAATTTTATTACCAAGTTTTGTGTTCATTGTAAATAATACGATTAATAATGGTAGAACAAAGTTTGTTTCATTAAAAATAGGATAACTCATTTTGCTCTTAGTTGGTATGTAACGAATAATTTTATTAACAAACCATATAGTGAGCAAAATCCAATTAACACTAATAAGTATTTCTAATAATATTTCTAAAGTTCCTTTACTTTCATCAACATCAGGACTAAAATGATTCAATAGTTTTAAACTAAGTAAAATAAGTGGTATAGCAATAAAAGTATACTGATATAAATTAGTTAGTTGACCAGTATTAGTATCATCAAAATTAAAAACATATCCAAAAAATCCTTTTTTGGTATCTTCAATTGGTTCTTGTATGTCCATATGATTTATAAAAAGAAATTAAAAATAATAATAGTAATAAATTAATGATTAGAACTTCTTTAGAAAAGCTAAAAGAGAGAAATAACAAGAAACACGATGAAAATCAATATATTAATCTTATACAAGATATAATAGAACAAGGTGTAATGATCGAAGGGAGAAATGGAAATGCATTAACAGTGTTTGGAGCTGCTATGCATTTTAATTTAAAAGATAATATAGTTCCTGTACTAACAACAAAAAAAGTAGCAATAAAAACTTGTATAAAAGAATTATTATGGTTTATTAGTGGCGAAACAAATAATAAAGTATTAAAAAATCAGAATGTTCATATTTGGGATGGAAATGGTTCCCGAGAATTTTTAGATAGTAGAGGTCTAAATAATTTAGAAGAAGATGATTTAGGTCCAGTTTATGGACATCAGTGGAGATATTTTAATGCTCCATATGTAGATTGTAATACAGATTATACAGGAAAAGGAGTAGATCAATTAGAATATATTATAAAATGTCTAAAAGATCCTGTTGAAAGATATTCACGTAGACTTGTAATGTCAGCATGGAATCCTTGTCAATTAAAAGAAATGGCTCTACCTCCATGTCATGTTTTAGCCCAATTTAATGTAGTAAAAGATGAACTATCTTGCTCATTATATCAGAGAAGTGGAGATGTAGGTTTAGGAGTTCCATTTAATATAGCTTCATATAGTATTTTAACCCATATTATAGCAAAACATTGTAATTTAAAGGCTAATGAATTTGTATATTATTTAGGAAATACACATATATATGATGATCATATAGAAGAATTAAAAAAACAAATAGAGAGAGAACCCTATATGTTTCCTAAAATCAACATAAAAAATGTACATAGTTCAATAGATGAATATAATATTAGTGACATAGATATTTTAAATTATGAATTTCATCCATCAATAAAAATGGAAATGCGAAAATAATTGAAAATTTAAGTATATATAGTAGTTTATATGAGTGGAAACGCTGCTTTAGCTGCTGCAAAACGGAGAAGAAATCCAGTTGAACAACAATCAGGCTATTTACCTAACAAACAAATGAGTAGTATGTTAGAAGAAGAAGCATTATTATCAAAAACAATGTCTAACACTGGAATAACATCTGATGGATTAAGAAAAAATAGAACATCACAAATTAAAGATGTAAATGAATTAATATTTGAACATGATAAACTATTATTTATTTTAGAAAGACGCATCGAAACATTAGAGGGAGATGGTGGTAATAATGGTAGTGGTACTACAAATGCTGAATTAGAAAATTTTACAAAAAATACTAATTCAGAAATAAAATTATTAAAAACTTCTCTTGTAAAACAACAAAAAAATATTCAAGAATTATCATCATTAGTTACATCATTACGTGGTACTATTTCTAATCAAAATAGTACTATTGCTGATTTAAGTGAACAATTAAATAAGTCAAATTTAAATGAGCAAGTAGATGTAAAAGGTCAATCTACTGTTAAGTTAGATATTTCTGATACACAAGAATAAATAAATATGTAAAATATAAGAAAAATTATTATATTAACTTGTTAAATGAATATAATAATAACCGTATTTATATTTGTAATAGTATTATTTTTGTATTTACATATATACTATCATTTTAAAACAAGTAACGATTTAGAAGTTTTTGAAGTATCAAATTTATCTAAAGAAAGATTTGAAGAAATTTGTAATTTACGTCAACCACTAACTTTAGATTTAGATGTTAACTGTTTTAGTCATTTAGCTACTTCAGAAATAGATAAATTATATGGATCATTTGATATAAAACTACGTGATATATCAGGTAATACTAATTCAGAATTATATTTACCAATAACATTTAATAAAGCATTATTAGTTATAAATCAAGATAAAACATCAAATTATTTTTCTGAAACCAATGATGAATTTTTAAAAGAAACTAGTTTAATAAAAAATTTAAAAACAAACGATAATTTTTTAAGACCACCAGCATTAATGTCATCTACCTATGACTACTTATTCGGTTCATTAAATTCTAAAACACCATTTAGATATGATATTAATTTCAGACATTTTTTAATTCTTATATCAGGAAGTGCAACAGTAAAGTTAGCTCCACCAAAAAGCAGTAAATACCTATTTCCAGATAAAGATTACGATAATTTTGAATTTAGATCACCTATTAATCCATGGGATATTCAAAAACAATATCAACACGATTTTAGTAAAATTAAATGCTTAGATGTTAATCTAGAAAAAGGAAAATTACTATTTATACCAGCATATTGGTGGAATAGTATAAAATTTAATACAAAAGATACAGTAATATTAAGTTTTAAATATAGAACTTATATGAACAATATAGCAATATTACCCGAATATTTTAAATTTTTACTACAAAAACAGAATATTAAACATAATGTAATAAAACAAGTAAATATAGATTAATTTAATAACAATCATCAACTAAATCGGATAAAATTATTCCACTTAACAATCCACTTGTAAATCTATCTGCAATAGGATTATTATTGTATGGTATAGCTTGTACTTGTTGTTGATATGTAACTGGTATTCCAGTAGCTACATTATTATTAGATGTATCATTTATAATATAATTAGGCGTTGCTAAAACTACTACTGATTTTTCTCTCTCTCTTTTTGATAAAATTTTACAAATATTACCCATTATATGTTATTATAAATATATTTATAAATAAAATTGAGTAAAATATATTTATAAATAATTAGTAGTAATGCAGTATAAAATACATATTTTAGACAGTAAATATAGATCTTGGGAAATTTATGATCAAGAAACAAATAATTTAGTAGATTTAGATATAAATCCTGTAGAAAAAAAGATTTTATCAGGTGACGTAATTGATAACAATGGTATTATTATTAATTCGCCATTGAGATTAGCAAAAAATTTAGCAGGTATATTAGTATTAAAAGGTAAAACATATGGAAGAAATACTACAGGAAAAAAATTCTTATATAAATGCATTCCTAATGATAAACGCCTACCGGCATTTTTAATCCCTTATGAAGAAAAGTATCCACAATTTAATAAAAATATCACTAATAAATACATTCTTTTTAAATTTAATAACTGGGATAGTAAACATCCTGTTGGAACACTTAACAATGTTGTTGGTAATATAGATGATTTATCTGCATTTTATGAATATCAGTTACATTGTAAAGATTTATTTAAACCTCTTAAAAAATTTATAAATGATGTCAATCGTGCAAATCGTGAACTAGGAATAAATATATATGATAATATCATTGAATTACATCCAAATATTAAAGATAGGCGAGAACATTATACAATATCGATAGATCCAAGTGGTAGTACAGATTTAGATGACGCGTTTAGTATGATTAATAACACGCTAAGTATATATGTAGCAAATGTGCCATTGCTTTTAGATTATTTTAAACTTTGGGATTCATTTTCAGAGAGAATATCTACAATTTATTTACCTGATAGAAAATGTCCAATGTTACCAGCATTATTATCAGAAAACTTATGTAGTTTATTAGAAAATGAAGAACGCTTAGCATTCTGTATTGATTTAACAATTAACGATAATCAAATAACCGATATAGTATTTAATAATGTAATAATTAAAGTTTCAAAAAATTACACTTATAATGAAGAGAGACTAGATAGTGACAAAATGTACAAAAATGTATTAGAATGTGTAAATAAATTAAACAAAAAACAAAAATATATGAGAGAAATTACAGATAGTCATCATGTAGTAGCTTATCTTATGTTATTAATGAATAATAAATGTGCTGATAAACTAGAAGAATTTAAAACAGGTATTTATAGAAGTATAACATTAAACGAGTCAAAATTAAAACAACCTGAAACAATCCCAAGTGATATTTATGATTTTATTAAAATTTGGCAGTGTGCTAGTGGAAAATATACAAATTATCAAGATAATAATGGGCATGAATTAATAAATGCGGGTCTTGATAATTATGTACATATTACATCTCCAATTCGACGGTTAGTTGATCTATTAAATATGCTCAAATTACAAGAAAAATTAAATTTAAGTCGACTGTCAAATAAGTCATTAGACTTTTATAATTATTGGGAAAATCAGTTAGAATATATTAATACTACTATGCGAGCTATTAGAAAAGTTCAGACAGATTGTAATATGTTAAATATGTGCACTAATGATAAATCTATTTTAGAAACAAATTACAAAGGATATTTATTTGATATGATAGAGAGACCGTTCAAATTAAATCAGTATACCGTTTATATTCCAGATCTTAAATTATTTACAAGAGTAAATACAAAGAATATATTAGATAATTATACAGCAAGCAATTTTAAATTATATTTAATACAAGATGGTATAACTCTGAAACAAAAGATACGTGCAGAAATAATATAATTATATTTAATAAATTATTTAATTAGAATTATCATAATTATTTTTTAATTCTATAATTAACATTTATTTATATTTTTGTATTTTATATATATATATGAGTTATATAGAAAATACAATGATTGAAAAAAAAAATACAAGTGGAATATCAGGTAAAGGTTCAAGATTTATTCGTAAAGATAGAAATTCACGTAATCAAGATTTTCACGATCTAATTTTAACACCATATGAAAATTTACTTGCATTACTAGGAATAATAATGTATATAATAGTTTTTATAATAACAATTCCTATATTATTATACAAATTTAAATTTATAGCATTTTTAAAACTCTATTTTTTAAACACTGATCAAGTTGCAACAGTAATATCTTTCCATGAAGGAGCCTTTAAACATATTTTTAAATATATTTATAATGATACTGGACCATTTATAGGATTTTTATCTCAATCTTTAATCAATTGGTCAGTATTAATGGGTTTATTTTATGTTGTAATAACAGAATCTAGGAAAAAAACAGTAAATGATGCATTAAGTAAACTAGGGTTTATGCTTTTTTTGACTTATCTACTACCAGGAAGATATTTAATAAAATTACAAGAATGGTTTTATAATAAAATTGGTGGAAAATATATTTATAATAAATTTGATATTAATGGTTTATACACTATATTGTTTGGGTTTTGTCTTGTAATATCAACTATTATCGCTGAAGATATTATGGTAAAAAAATTTTCGGAAAATGTAAAACATTTTTTGGATAGGCTTTTAAAAACTATATAATATTTAAATATATAGTGATTGATTTGTTACAACGTATTTTAAAGTTAATTCAGAAATTTCTTTTACTTTTTGTAACAGGCTAATATTTTCATTGAGTTCACATATTTTCTCTAATTCTTTTGCAATATTATTAATTTTAAGAATTGCTTTAATAAATTCTCCTAAGAATACTTCTTTTGTACTTTTTAATTCATTAATTAATAAAATACACTTTTTTTCATCGTCACAATCACACCATTTGATAATATAATCAATTAATTCATAATGTATATCATATTCGGCTCCTGTATCAAGTTGATATTCAACTTCAATATCATAATATTTTTCAATTAATGTTCCAATATTCTTACAACAATTTTTTACACGACTATTAATATGTATATCTCCAGGAACAGATAATCTCTTATCTTGTGGAATAGATATATTTGTAAAACAACTTAGTATCCCAGTAAGTTCTTTTGCACTAAAATCAGTAAATCCATTATATTTTTCATACATATCACCTAACACTAATGGATGAAGTTCTTGTATATGCATAGCAACAATGCCTTTACTACTTAATCCATATCCATATTCTAAAAACATATTAATATTTAAAATGTGAATAATATTATCTATATTATTTTGGATATAGTTAACCGCATTCATTTTAAATCCTCCATTTTTTTTCTTTTCATCTAATATTGATTCATATTCAATAATATATTCTATATCTTTTTTAATTGTTTTATTTTGCTCTTCAATTTCACAAATTTCTCTCTGTAAACGCTTTTTCTGCTTATTATTAACAACCTTAATATTATTAGTTAATTCATGATATTTTTTTAGAATATCTTTACTAGTTTTACATATATCACTACTATTTAATGTTTCCTCACATAAATTTAGTTTATCCTGTAGTTCTTTATCTAATTTATCATACATATTGATCTCTTTTGTAATATCATTTTGAACAAAACTCTTTTCCATAAAATTAATTAATTCATTATCTATTTGATGTGCAAGACTATGTCCTTGTGCTGATATAATACTTAAAATTAAATTAAATGATATCTTAAATTGAGATATTAGCATTTTTGGTGGACCAGTTAACATAGCTTTATAAGTATTAAATTCTGGCATTCTAAATAGATTATTACAATGAATTACGTGACCAATTTTATCAATACCTCGTCTACCGGCTCTACCAGCCATTTGTGTATATTCGTGTGACATTAGTTCTCTCATACCATTTCCACTAAATTTACTAAGTTGTGTAAATATAACGGTTTTAGTAGGCATATTAATACCAACTGCAAAAGTTTCTGTTGCAAATAGTAATTTAATATAACGTTTTTCAAAAAGTAGCTCAACCATTTCTCGTAAAATAGGCATTATACCAGCATGATGAATTGCAATTCCTTTTTTTAGTAAAGTAACAATACTTTGATATTCATCTAACATTGTATATTCTCGGTAATTTTTTAGTTTAGACATTAAAATTTTCTCACATTCATGTTCAATAATATTAGGTGTTTTATCATCTTTATCAAAAAGTGTATGTGTAATCTCTTTGGCTGCAATTTCAACATTTTTTCTTGAAAATATAAAACATAACGCTGGTAACATATCATTTCTATTTAAGTATTGTACTAAATCATTTAATATATATTGACGTTTACTTGTAATCTTATTTTTGAAAAAGTAATCTAACATTTTACTTGTTTTATAGTAATTTGTGTCATTAAAAGTTCCACCACTACTAGCAACTTGTAATGGTTTATTAATAACTTCGCGTAGTTTATATTCCATAGGTGTTCCTTTATGACTTTGAATTACTGATGGTGCACAAGATGTCCATAAATAATGAGTTAATGGTACAACTCTCTCATATGTTGTTGTCATATATAATTGTTTTTTTTCTGATAATTCTAACCCTTTATTTTTTTCTGTTTCGAGCCACTCGGCAAATATCTGTGGTTTTTCAATTGTTGCAGATAACATAATTAACTGTACTTTTGGTGGTAATAGTAAGATAGATTGCTCCCAAACTGAACCACGGTCTGCATCGCCAATATAATGAACTTCATCAAAAACAACCGCACCTAACTCTGTGTCTATATCTAGGTCAAATTGTAGCTCAATCGGTTTAGATTCAGTATTTTTAGTATTGATTTTTTTATTAAAAAGTGTATTTCTTAGAATTTCAGTTGTCATAATAAGTACATCAGCTTCAGGATTGTCTTTAACATCTCCAGTTAAAATGCCAAATGTAATATTTGGAAATTTTTGTTTAAAATCGTATAACTTTTGGTTACAAAGTGCTTTAATTGGTCCAGTATAAATTACTTTTTTTCCTTTCTTTTTGAAATATTCAATAGCAAATTCAGCTGGAAGCGTCTTACCTGAACCAGTATGAGCTGTTACTAAACTATGATGATCATTTACTATTGCAAATATTGACCATTTTTGAAAATCACTTAATGGATATGGAAATTGATTAAAATATTCTTGATATTCCAGATCATGATCATGAAATGTGTCTTTACAGTGGATTACCATTTTAATATTAAATATATTTTTATATTTAATATTTTTCAATTTTTATTGTTTTAAACTACCTTTTAGAATATTAAAAGCCTTATGTTTAAAAAATATAACATTTACTATATAAATTTTAAAGAAAATAATTAAAACTTGTTTTGGATATATATTATATGACATATACAATATCAAATAAATACACAGTAATTGAACAAATAGGGGAGGGTTCATTTGGTAAAGTTTTTTTAGGCAAACATATACGAACTGGTGAAAATATAGCTATAAAAATTCAATTTAAATCTGTAGTGAATGTTTTGCAGCATGAGGCAAAAATATATAAAGAATTAGTAGATGTTAGCGGAGTTCCTCTATTACGAAACTATGGTTGTGATAATGGATTTCACTACTTAATTATAGATAATCTCGATATTTCTCTTGATAAGGCAAAAATAAACCAATTAGAATCAATAAAATATTTTAAGAAATCAGTAGAAATAGTTAGAGATATTCATGAAAAAAATATTCTTCATCGTGATATAAAACCTGATAATTTTATGATAAAAGAGAGAAATGGTATAAAAGATTTATATGCAATCGATTTTGGTTTAGCAAAAAGATACGTCATAGAAGGTAATCATATACAAGAAAAACAAGATAAAAATATAATAGGTACTGTCAAATATGCTAGTGTTAATATACATAATGGTATCGAATCTAGTAGAAGAGATGATATAGAATCACTCTGTTATACATATATTTCTCTCTACGGAAAAAATTTACCATGGTCAGAATTATGCGAAAACTTAAAAAAAGATCTATCAGGCAATGATATATATAAAGATAAAATAAAAGAGATAAAAAATAATTTTGATTGGTTATTAGATATTCCAGGAGAATTTATTACAATTTTATTATATTGTAGAAATCTTAAATTTTTAGATAAACCTAACTATAAGTATATTATAAATTTATTAGATAATCTAATAAGTATATATAATGGGATGTGGATACTCAATACCAAAAAGTGTGAGAGATGAAATTTTAGAAATAGAACATTTTGCAATGTCAGAAACAAGAGAGATAAAAAAGATAAAAGGAATACATGAGTTACAATGTGGGAATAATTTAATTCATTGTTACCGCCCATCGTAATCCGCAACATCCGCAACATACCTCGTTCTCAAAAATTTTAATTTTTTTACTAATAATATCATACTCTTTTTTTAATTTAATTAATTCATTTTTTAAAATAATATTTTCTTCTTCAAATGTTAAATTATTTTTGTTTTCGTTTATATTAATTGGTGAAGGCGGTTTACCATCTAATATATTATTACTATTCATATATAAATTAGTTTATATTTGTTTTAAATTTATTTTTTATTATTTAAATGCCAATTATAAAAAAAATAATTAATGAATCAATATAAGCTTTTCTACGTTTTTTGTTAATATGTTCTTTATGGTCCATATATATTAATAGTTAAAATATATTTTTATAGGCGTATAATTTCCATTTAACCTGTAATTATTTTGAAATATAGTTTGATAATCACGTAAACAACCGTAAAGATTTTTTGATAAATTATAAAAATTATCATCTATTACAATATTGTGGTTACTATCATCTAATAACAATTCTTCTTGATAAATTTGAGACTTATATAAATTCCAAATAATTCTAGTTAATCCATATAATCTGTAGCAGTAATCATAAGTACAAATATTAAAATATTTATTATAAAGATTGTATATGTCAATAATATCAGTATAAAATTTAACTTGTCGTTGAGTTATATCATCTTGTCTACTAACTACAAATGGTGGATATTTTAGATTTCCAATATATTTATCGACTCTATTAGATAAAATTTTACAAATACACTTATTGGATTGATCAATATAATAAGGTTCTCTTAAATAATTTAGTACAATATTTTGTATATCAAAAGGCAATGGTTTAAGTAGGGTATCTATTTTTTGTCTACACCTATAAGAACGATACATTGACTGTATCTTAATAATATTTTTATTATATATTTGTTTAGCATGAACATGGCAATATCTTTTATTTTCTAAAATAAAACAAAATTTTTTTTTACACACTAAATTTTCTTTTGTATAGCATTGGCAACGAGTTGAAGGCATATTTTTGTTATATAATATTCTAACTGTAAATATTTTTTTTCAATTTTATTTTTTTAATCATATACGTAAACAATTTAAAAAGACAACACCTTATATTGTATAGCAATGACATCCCAGGAAACACATGTTGTTTCATCTAGCGATGAGAACTCTAGCGCTGTTACTCGTGGTCGAGTAAAGTGGTTTAACAATCGTGCAGGTTATGGTTTTATTACTGTATCAAGTGGCGAACATAAAAATGAAGATGTATTTGTACATCATTCTGCTGTACAGGTAAAACAAGAGCAGTATAGATACCTTGTACAGGGTGAATATGTAGATTTTAAACTTTGTGCTGTAAGTGATGAAGCTCATAAATGGCAGGCCGGTGAAGTTAGTGGAGTAGATGGAGAAAAACTAATGTGTGAAACTCGTCTTGACTCTCGAGCTACTCGTACAAATCGTAATGAGACTACTACAACTGATACGTCTCGTGTTCGTCAGGAACAACCTCATTACCGGGTAAGATCACGTGGATCTGGTCCTCGTGAAGGTGATGAGTGGATGCTTGTTCGCCGTAAGCCACATACACAACAGCGGGATCGAGGAACTAGTACACAGCCCCCACAAAAAGAAACAATGCGAGCCCGTAATCCACGCCAGGGAGATTATCGTGTGCTAGATAACGATGGGGATGCCTAAATTAAATATATTTTTAATTTAATATAAAGATATGTATTAAATTAAAATAATGAATAAAGATGAATCAGAAAAACTCTTAGAATTAATATCATATTTTAAATTTTATATTAAAGATTTTGAAGATAATATTAATATTATAGCTAAGAGATTAAAAAAGTATGATACAGATAATAACAACACCTATAACAGTAAGTAGTAAAATAAAGCCTCCTTTTATAATATTGTAAAAAAATTTATTTATTATAGTTTGCGGTCTTGTTACCGGTATTTCTAAACTTTCATTATTAACAGGTAAAATTATGTAACTAGTATCAGTTATTGGCATAATTAAATCATTACAAAAACTATTATATTGATTACATATAAAGCAATTTGCACTATTTTTGTTAGTATTATACCATTGTTGTAAACAGTGTAAATGTACCGGATTCTTACAACATTCTAATACATATGTGTTAGCATTAATATTATCAGATATAGGATCCAAACAAATATAACACTCTAAATTATTATCATCCATAATTAAAATAATAAAATAAATTTATATTATTTTATTATTTTATCTTCAATGTTTTTTATGAGATTTTTTACTTTTTCTGTGTTTTCTGTATTTTCTTTTGGTTTTTCTATATTTTCCCCCCTTCCTGAGAGTATTTACTCCGCGTCTTAGTGCGTGTTGTGCACCACTAACTAGGTTACCAACACCGTTTCCAACTACACCAACCGCATTTTGAGCCGCATCAGTCATTGTATGAAAAGCATTTTTTGCGTCGGCTTCTCCGGTATTCCCAAACCCCCGCGCCTTAGATAAGCCTGTGTTTACTAAATTTTTTATTCCACTTGTTGCATTTGCGTCCTCCCGACTAAAGCTTTCAGCTAAATTAACACCACCACGTTTACGCGAACGTCTTTTATTTGTTCTTCTTCTTGCCATTATATATTATCTAAATATTATTTATAAAATAATCTAAAATAATATTATAACATATTATATGTCTAGGTGTCCTGTATGTAATAAAAAGTTAAAATTAACTGATATTAAATGTAAATGTGAGAAAATATTTTGTAGTTTACATAGATATCCTAATATGCACGACTGTTCATTCAATTTTAAACTATTAGATAGAGATATAATAGAAAAAAATAATCCAAAAATTGTTTTAGATAAAGTTATAAAATTATAATGTGAAAAAATTGATTTTAAAGTTATGGAAAGTATTTATATTGCTAAGTGCCTGAAGCAATGAATTATTGGGACACACTTCCATTTGACATTCAAAATTATATTTATAAAATTTCTTTAGCTAAACTTCTTCAAAAAAAATGGCGACAACATCCTACACTTATTGCTAAAAATAAAGCTAAATATTTATTGACCTTACCATATAGTGTAGATGTTATTTGTCCTTATACAGCAAATGTATTAGAATTTTGTGCAAAATATTCTGGAAAAAAATCAGGTTTTTGGACAATGTTTTGTATGATAGTTTTAGACGGGTTAATTTTAAATATGTGGAGTTCAGATATGGGACACGGATGGATTGACAGATGTGATAATGCGCACGAAATACTTATAAAAAAATATAATATTGAAGCAGATTATAATAACCCAATATTAGAATACATGTCTGTAAAACATTTTTCACAAGGTTCTTTAATGATAAGACAAAATGTAGTTTCACTATAATATATAAAAATTAATGTAAAATTTTTTGTATCCGAAAAAAAATTGAAAAATGGCAGCTCTCATATGTCAACTATTAGTAACAACATGCAAGTTATGATCTCACAGGAGAATGTAGACATTATGAAGTATCTTTCTAGAGAGATTGTAAATAGTCTTAGTAAAAAATATCAATTTGACATTGAGGATGCTATTTCATATCTATCAATTAATACTGATCGTAGTGAATGTGTGAATGATGAAGTAAAAACAGGAATAAAAACTAATATCCCACTACCATTTTGCGGAGTTATTAATAAAAATTACTGTCAAGGTATTCGTCTTAACTATGGATTATATACACAATGTACAAATGCACCTTGTGTATTTAATAAAAGATTTCCAGTATGTGCAACTTGTAATAAACAAGTTGAAAAAAATTCTAATGAAGAACCAAATTATGGTTACATTAATGATAGGCTCGAAAAAGGAGATAAGTTTCGTGATCCGAAAGGTAAAGCACCTGTTAATTATGCAAATATTATGGAAAAAATGAAGATTTCACGCGAAGAAGCCGAAACCTCCGCAAAGAAGTTCGGTTTAACTATTCCAGATGAGCAGTTTATTATTAAGAAGGCAGCTCGAGGACGTCCTAAGAAAGATACTACAGCCGACGACACCGCAAGCGAAGCTAGTTCAGTTGAACTAAAACAGCCAAAAAAGCGAGGACGTCCTAAGAAGAATAAAGAGGTAATAGATGTAGATGATATTGGTAGCAAACTACTCGAACAATTAAGTGATCCAATCATTTCAAATGAACTAAGTAATGAAGATAACCAACTAGATAATGAAGTAGATGATAGTATTGCCAGCAATAATAGTGGTGATGAAGACGACGGAGTAACCGTAAAACCTATTAAGTTAGACACTAAATTTAAAAAAATTATTGAGGTCGATGAACAAGATGATGCAGATTATCTAATTGGTTCTGATAATACATTATATCATCTTACTGAACACAGTGTAATTGGAAAATGGAATCCACTGTCTGGCACTATTGATAATGTATAAAGTTTATATAAAACATAAACACACAGAATATAAAATATCATAAAAGACAAAACTAAAAGTATATAAATATATATATATATATGTTAATCTTCAATCTTTTGTGTATTTTTTTAGTTATATTAATTTTTTTACATATATTTAACACCAATACTATAGAAGGATATAGAGGACGGCGTAGACGTAGAGGTCGCAGAAGATGGTATGGGCAAGACTGGGGATATAGATATAGTCCACCTCCTAGATTTCGGTATTGGGAAAGTAGTCCAGTTTGGAGATCTATACCATTTTGGGGGCCTTTTTCAGATACATTTTGTCCAACCGGATGTTCAAATTTAGGACGTGGTCGTTGGGGTTGTACCAATCCTGGTAGTGGACCAAATGATTGTGTTTTCGCGAGTGATTGTGTCACGTGTGGGTACTAAATTTATCTTGATATACTATATATGTTAAGTAATCCAGAAATAATATATATAGTATATTATGTAGTTGAACGAATATTAAGTTTATTATTTTTAGGTAAGTATGGTAGTCCAACCTTTGGTATTTTGTTAGGATTTATTATAAATTTAGGAATTATACATTTATTAGTAAAATATAACTTTAACAAATTAGCCAATGTAGTTCTTGGTATTGGAATTTTATTTAGTGTAATTTCGCAAATTTTATGTTTTAAAAATTTAACAAGTTGTAATTTACGCGAAGGAAATACTTCTAAAGAGAAAGAATCTTCCAAACGTAATAAGGAAATAAAAAACCAGCCACCCCCACAGCCTCCAAACTCGCCTCGTAATAAAAATAAAGAAAGACAACGTAGAATGAGAAAAATTTTAACACAAAATAAAAATAGTGATATTAACAATGGACGTAATAGACGAAATAATCCCAATAGTAATTGGGATCCTTATACGTCGTCAGAATTAAGCGAAGATCTATTAGGTAGTAATTATAAATATAATAATTAAAAAACTTGGAGGTTGAGCTCACATCACCAGCTGCTAGTCGTCGAATTCCGTCCTACTAGAACAATATTGTTCTAATAGGCAATAACCGGGCTAGGGTCCCTGTGTTGGCCAGACACAGGCTGCTGAATGGTGCTGATGATCGTTACCAAGTTGTTTTTTATCACTAAATTCAGATGAAATAATCCATTGATACTCCTACTCGACGTCGTGGCAAGTAGGTACCCTGAGAGAGTGGGGTATGTCGGAGGTCACGACAAGCATCTTTGGTTTCTGCAACATTAGTCGTGCAGATAATCTCTCTATTATTTCCATACTATTAAGTAAATGTTAGAGAACATCGGATTCCATCAGACCACTATAACAGTAGCTTGATTACACTCTAATCATATCAATAGCTGATTGTTTCAATTTTTTAAAACAAAAAATTATTTTGCAGTAATCTTTATATTATTTTCAAAACCAATGGATTATAAATTTTTATTTAAGATTCCAAAGGGATTTAGTTTTGTCGGGCAAGTGATCCCATCGTTTTTTGATTTCGAGATAGGTGTTGTTAGTATTAGGTGAAATGTGTTGATCCTTGAGGGATTGTTGAACGCGATTTTTAGCATGGCTAGAATAATTCTTGAAGCCATTAGATTGTTTGGGCATAATCGAGTAGATCTCGTGAGATGCTGCGAGCAGTAGGGGGGAATAGCGGTTTCAACTTTTTTATAGTAGAGTGAAAAAATGCATATTTATTGTAATTATATTAAGAGTAAATGAGTAAAATTAACTGATAATCTCCCATTTTTGGTAACGCTTAACAATTTCACTTCTAACAAACTGTGAATACGGGGCACTCTGCAATAGCCTCATCTCCTCACCTGAGCACTGACGGGTGCGTAGGCAGTGGTTGATGTCAAACTTAGGAGCAAGCTCACGGCCAAAACAGAAGAGAAATTCCATAGACAAGTTGGCAACATCAACACCAGTCCACTTTTTAACTTTAGTTTCCAGATACTTCTCAAATGCCTTGAGAACAGCCAACGCATTTTCTGTGAGTTCACCCATATGATCAATTGCATTTAAGATTAGTTCATCACTAAGAATAGTCCAATCCGCCGGGAGGCTAACCCCCTTTAAATTGACCTTATCAATAAATGCAAAACTACTCATCTGTTTTGCGACAAGTACCGCACCAGCATCAAGATCCCCTTTATATTTAGTATTCAACTGATAAGGATTGAGAAGAATATTGTAAATGTCCCGATGGACATTAGGAGTCCACATCGGAACCTCTTTTTCTCTCTGCGCAACTTCAGCTGCATCAGGAGTAGTAGCAGTTACACTATTTGTGGCCAAATAATTATCAAGTTCGGGTTGAGTAAAGCTAAATGCACCCGGCGAGACCACAGACTTCATCTCCGCTGCAGTTGGAAACGGTATGGGTGCTGGTGCATTGTAATACTGCGGGCGATGTCGGACCCATTCAGCAGGTTGCTGTGGCTGAAACAGATTAGTACTAGTAGTAGAAGGGGATTGGAATGTTGTAGAAGTATTCGATGCCTGAGGCTGGAACATATTGCCAGTAGATTTGGTAGGCATATGAGTAGATAATAGGTAGTAGATGATAGATAAAAATAGTAGGTAGGATGTAATCAAATCAATTTTATAGTCCAGAAAAAAATCACTGAAACTTAATAAGTA
>Ga0181417_1000123_pt1 | contig 24039 bp, 23 predicted proteins | sample 40SPOviralmetaG_FD_130142 | JGI IMG/M metagenome (GOLD analysis project Ga0181417, IMG submission 130142) | Marine viral communities from the oligotrophic San Pedro Time Series (SPOT) site, San Pedro Channel, CA, USA - 40 SPOT_SRF_2013-02-13 | ecosystem: Environmental > Aquatic > Marine > Strait...
GACAATTTCTTTCTATCACAACAATCAACACTACATTGAGCAAAGAAATCAACTCAACTCAAGCAACAAAACGCAACTCAAAATGTCCACCATCTCAACCTACTCCTTCGGCAAACTCATCTTCACTGGAGGCGAGGATGGATACAGCTTGGCGGTCTCTATGTCCCAAGCGCACATTGCCCCTCTCACCTCGGAGCAGCTCGCCCAAGTCAACGCTGACATCGCCAAGCACAAGGCAGAGCACGCTGAGCAGTTTGCCAAGAACAAGAAAGCACTGAAGACTCTTGACAACTTCCTCAAGTTTGCTCTGCCTGACTGCCCAGGTAGCACAGACAACGCCGTCAACAAGCGGATTCCAGCGGACTACGCCAATGCGGGGCAATCTTGGGTCTGTCTTTACTTCCCTGATGAGGATGAGTGTGACGATTTGGAGACGGGTTGGTTTGACATTCTGCTCCGTGATGATGCTGTGATGGACTTGGGCGTGGTGGATATGCTTGGTGCGCTGGCAGAGCACGCCAAAAAGGTCTTGATGGACAGCACTTGTGAGGCAGAGGAGATTGTGAAGGTCTTTGAGAAGAACGACATTGACATCATTGGATGGAACTAGAAAAAATCAAAAAATCAAAAAAATCAACAAAACCAACAAAACACAAAAAAATTAGAATAGATTATTTTTTTTGTAGCAAATCCAAAATTGTTGCCAATTTGGAAACAAGCTCAAGATTCACTGAAATTTCACATAGACGACAACAAGATTCTTGTTGCTGGAAACGGGTAAAAATTTGATTTGCTTTTTAGAATTCTAATCAACACAATCAACAAACAAAATGCCCTCCAAGAAGCAACGCGCCAAAGCAATGAAAGCAGCTGAGTTCAGCAGGCAAAGAGTTGCCCCTGAAAGTATTGCCCCTGATAGCACAACGGGGCAAGATATCCTCAGGGTCATCAAGGGGCATCTCTGCGTCCAAAAATTTCTCGGCAGACCTTTCGGCAAAATCAATATGCTAGTCATCAAAGAAGAAGGAGATGATTGGTTGTATGGCGAAGAAAGCAAAGAGGGACTTGAGATGTTTACGACAAAGTTAAAGAATCTAGAATTAGAGTTTCCAAATGTCTGTGAAAACTGGCATCAAATGTTTCACACGAAGATGGTAATGTCCACGAAATACAAACCGGGAAGGGGCATTGATGATGACGCAAGATTCTTCTTCTGTTGCTGTCTCAAGGAAGGAGGGGCAATTGTGCGTGATTGGAAGATGGACCACGGCACCTACTTCACATTCTATGATTCTCAATCCAATCCTATCGTCTAGACATAGACGACAACCCATCCTCCATTCTTTCTAGCAACAGGCATAAATTTGACTAGACATTATTTTTTATCTAGTATAACAAACAACTTCACAAGTGATAGAAATAAAAAAATGAGCAACACACAGACCGACATCGTCAGGACAGTGGTGGAGGAGATGGTGAATCAGGTAGAGACCGAGGCACGCGACACTGAAAACTACTGGAAGAGCAAGTTTGAGATTGCGCAGGGGCAAGTTGACAAACTCACAGAAGAGAACGAAAAGCTAATGAAGAAAACGATTTCGGCGACTCTCCAAATGGAAACCATCTACGAGGTCTGTCAGGAACTCAAAGAACAACAAAGACAATACGAAAATAAAATCTTTGTCTTACAACAGCAGATAGCAGGGGCAAATTAGGATGTTTCCATTTGGGCAACAATTTAGGATTTGATTTTTAAAACTATATTAAAATTTGATTTTGTATTATATTTTTTTTGTAATAAAATTTATGTCAATCTATTTCTATCATCGGGGTATCAAAGTTATGTTTAAAAATAATTTCAGTGAAGAAGAAGATGACTTATCCTACTTTAGAAATATAGGGGGCAAATTGATTCTTGAGGGATTTAGAAACAAGAGAGATTTAAAAACACAAATAAAAATTTATCAAACATATATTTCATTTGTCCAAAATAAAAAATTATATAAAATTAATGAAGAAGAAAGAGATTATTATATTGCTTGTATTTTGGCACTTTGGAAATTAAATGTTTATGACCCTGATGATGCTACAAGTCCTTTGTTTATTGCCCCTAAGAGAAAGAAAAAGTCTGTGAATAATTTGGCTTAACATCATCAGGATTTTTGAGCATACTTGCTAAAAGTTGCCCCTCCTTGACTTGCTTTTCATTTTGTGATTTTAATAAAGTTTCTACTGGTGTTAAATCTATTTGCTTTGTTTTGGTTATTTTATAAATCACTGAACTTGATTTATCAACTTTAGAATAACTCCCATCAGGGTCGTGAACACTTGTTTTGATAGCAGTTATTACTCTCTTTTCTGTATTTGTAAAATTTAATTGAGTTTCTTGTTGAGAATAGAAATCTCCGTATCCGTTAATTTTATTAACAATTGCTACAACAGGTCTATTGACTGCGTTTGCTGTTGCTAATGTTAAATCTTGATTTCCACCGACAAAAGATGATTGAGGTAAGATATCACTTCTAATTGTGAAATAAGGTCTTGCTGTTTTAGTTGGCAAGTCAACAGCAGTTATTCTCGTGCTTCCTTCTCCATCTTTAAAAAACACGGTGACAGGGGGCAATATATTCTGTTTTGCCGCCAACCGCTGATAACTAAGAGGCGGGTTTAATGTAAAAATAGAATTCCCATATCCGTTTTTTGTCCATTCTAACATATCTCCTGCGCCGATGATAGCTTGAGTTGTCAGTGATTTCATATTTGAGGAATCAAGTCTGTTATTTATTTGTGTTTGTCTGCTTGTATCTTCATTACTAAATTGATTATAAAAATATCCTAAAACACCAATTAAATTTTCATCCCAAGTTTTTTCAGGGACTATGATTTCTTCTATAAATAGACCGCAGGTAGCATCATAAATTGTCCAAGGTTCTAAATTATTGCTAAACATAAGTTGAGCAGGATATTGCCCAGTAGCGGCGATTTCCAGTTTTGGTTCAGGATAAGGGGCAACATTTGGACAATAAGTAGTTCCCAACATCGCTTTATTAACTTTATAACATATTGATTCTGCTTGTTGATTCGCCGCCACTGCCAATTTTGCCCCGCTCTTGATTCTACCAGCATTTCCAACATTTCCTGCTCTCTCTCCTGTGTGGAGACCATCAAAACTAAATCTATCTTCTTGGCTATCATAAATCAGTGAAGGAGCATCGGCACCTAATAAAATTTTATGATACAATGCCCCTGTATTAATTTTATTGACTGTTCCTTCATCATTTAGATTTTTGCTTATTTGATAATCTCCTCCGTAATCAGTGACAGGAAACTGTCCGTTAACTGCTGTCGCTACGTCATTTGGCACAAGTCCGTTATACATAACGATTGCTGATGAACCATATGCTGAGAAATGATAATCAAATCCAAATCTACGACCAACTGGGTCTTGTGCCCCTGAATTAGCAATGTGTGAAATCCCATTATATAACCAAGAAGGAACTTCATTTCCTGTCCTTGTAAACTGAACTCCAATATAAAACTTCTCACTTCCATCTGCTTGCTGGACTCTCACTTTCCTTGCCCATCCGTATGCCAAATCATTGATATCACTGAGTCCTACTCCATCCTCACAATATGCGACATCAATACTAGTATAAGAAGCAGTGTTCTCATTATAATCAAAAAACAAAGGATAAGTTGCCATACTATTATCATAGTGAAAACCTGCTGGAATTGCGTGGTCTTGTCCATATAAATCATATCCTAAATGGCCGATTGGACAATGTCGGTGAGTTCCTGCGGGATTTCCTGCTAGAGGGATTGTATCATCTTGTCTATTAAAATGAAGATATCTATGTAATCCTGGTTTTATTTCTGTGAGATTGAGAGGCTGATTTGTGCTTTGATAAACTCCCTCAAATAATTCCGGATATTTTGCCTGAATTACAAATAAATCATTTAGATTTAATAATTCGTCTTCTGTCCAAGGAATTCCTAAATTTAATACTTGAGCATTTCTTGGAGTATCCTTTCCGTCTCCTGTGGCAGATTTGAGGAATCCTGTGCTCCCATTCGTTTTTCTTCCCTGAATCCAAAGGTCAGGTCTTTTAACTCCTATATGCTGATATTGACTCATATACATATGAGCACTATTTGTTCTTGCTTCTATATCTGCCCCTGTTGCTGCGACATTTTTAAACAATTCATAATTAGAAGAATTATAATTATAATTAGCGCAATTATATGTTTTAAACAAGGGTGATTCATAATAATTTACTAATTCATTTTTAGCATAATATCCGTTAATAGTTTCTGTTGCGTATTTAAAATCTCTTTTTTGTAAGATTCCCCTTTTATTCATTTGTTCAGTGATTTCTGCGGCAACATCACTAGGCGAATTAAAACCATCTTTTGATTTCATTTTAAAAACTTCTTTAACAGGCGACCAAGTATAGAGTATTGCTGGGTCTCTTTCATCATATGCTGCCTGATATGCTACTGTTCCGGGAGCTTCACCTGATTGCCCACCTGCCCCTCCTAATAAATCAAGAAATTGACCTGCTGGAATAGAATTATCACTAGCAGAAACTCTGTCTCTGTAGATTTTTTCTGCCCTAAATAAAGTATATCTACTACAATCATTTCTTATCATTCCCTTTTTTAAAGTTGCGGGGGCAGCGGCAGGGGGCAATGTAGGTTCACTATTTGCTCCATTCTTTCCAACAATTTTATAATCTGCGGGACAAAATTGATTTGCGACTCCAAGAGGTGCCCAAATAGTAGAATCGTGTTCTCCTCCTGGGTCTAAATTATAAAGAATATTTCCCATAGACCCTGGAATTCCCTGAGCGGCAGTTGCTGGAGTGACACCGATTGTGTTATCCCAAACTTCGTAAGGATTCACTTTTCCCGTGTTCCCACTAGCATTTCCAATATGACGACGGGGCAAACTAATATAATGTTCTCCGTTTGTTGTTTTATAAGGAGAAAAAACTATATTAGTTTCACCATCATTAATAGTAAATTCGTGTTCTTCATTTCCAGCGATTTCACAGCCAAAATCATAAATATCAGTATTGATTGGAGCGTCTCCTACTGTCGGGAATGATGTGTAAGGATTTAGATATTGTATTTCTTTGCTAATAATTGCTTTTTGTTTTATTGCTCTAACTCTTTCTTTGATTTCTATTGCCCCTGCTTGTGCTCCTTTTTCACTGACAAATCCTGAATGAACTTGGATTTTATCTCCTATGTCTAATACTAAACCATCACCGCATCCGCAAGTCCACTCAGCAGGAGTTGTGAAATTTTGAGTTGTCCCTTCTAAACTGGATTGCCTACTACACTCAACCAAGATAGTCTGTTCCATATATTTTATTATATGTTTTTAAAAAAGTTTTAATTAAGAAAATCAATATTGTTGCCTAATTGGAAACATTTAAGCATAAACAACTTCCATCCTTCCTTCATTGAGTTGTGCCATCCTGACAACCTGAACCCACGCTCGCAGAGTAGAAGCTCCACTCATAGTCGTCCGCTGGTCATATAATTCTATGCCGCGAGAATTGACCCGCTCATTGCGATTGAGGCGATAGCAGTGCCAATTGCCCCTGGAACGAAGGTCAACGTTTAGCGCTGAACCACCCGCCGCCGCAGAACCCATCGGGTAATCCTCAAAAGCACCAAATTGGACTTCCTTTGCTAACTGCCCCTGACCCGAGTAAACATCACGATTGATGTGAGGCATTCGCCCCTCAGTCATCAGGATATTGTGGAATTGACGAGCAGAATTGCTAACATCAATAGGGAATAAAAATAAATCATTGTATCGCAGATTAGTCGTGATAGTGCCGTTACCCGCTGCCGTTACAAGCGGGGTGTCTGAACCGTAATTATTAATAGGTCCCTGGTCAAAAGGAGTTTTATTTTCTACCTGAACACATACTTTATTTACTATGCGACCAGCGCCACCAACATTTTGGATTAACTGACCCGCGAATTCCGCTGAGGATACTGTCCTCTTAACAAACTGATAATCAACATAGGAGAAACTCATATTAGCATTTGCCTGCTGATACTGAAGCATCATTTCCTGAGGATAGAAGATATAATCAGCAACCATCTTCACAGAATCTCTAATAATTGTAGCATCGGCATCAGCTACATCACCGAGAGTCGTGACGATACGGGATGAATCGGCGCCAGCACTAGGGGCACCAACCTGAGGAGTGAAAGTAAGATGAATCGCAACCTGCTCCTTTAACATAAATAGAGGAAGTTGATTCATTTTAAGGAAGGGGAATAAATCAGCAAGAAGGATAGAGAAAACGCCTTCATTAAAAGTATCACACCAACCCATCACAGCACGACTTGCCCCTGGGTCTGTGCCCTTCGGCAGAACCTGACGACCAACTCGCGTATTATCATAATCAAAATCATTGCCGTTATCAATACAAATACTATCTGCTTCACTGATACTCTCAATATTATTAGCAGCAGTTCCAGCATCTTCATACTCTGCCTGACGCTCTTTGAGAGTTGCCGACATAGCAAGACCCGTGCGAGAAGAAAACACTTGTTCGCGTTCTTTGAGTTGTTCAGGAGTAATAAAATTACTCTCATATGCCTGATAGTGGTTAAAATCTTCTATTTCACTAATAGTTTTTCCACCAACAGTTAATCTTACTCGCTGAAGTAAAGCACCAACGCCAACATTAATTGGTAAAAAACCATTCTGCCCCTGAGTTGGAGCGGTGAAAACACTTTTATCAACACCAAGAGTGATGCGAGAATTAGAATGAAGAATACCCTTGTTTGATAATATAAATCTACATTCACTCTGTGAAAATGAAACTGGCTCTAAAATCTCAGTTGCGACATCAATTGCTGTATCAGTAGGAATTGTGCCTATCTTGACTAAATCGGGAATTGTCCCTGCTCCAACTGGAGCGCTCGTCTGCGTCATAGCGGAATTATTAATACTAGTCATATTTTATTATATAACTTAACAAAAATAAAAAATTAAAGCGGAAAAATTAAAATTTAATTACCGATTATTTTAAAACCTGGATACCGCTTGCGGTAGAAACACAAGTTTGTTTAGAGTGAACAAAAAGGAAAATCGCCTGTGGAGAATCGCTGATAAGTCTTAACTGAAGTTGGACTCCAAACGGAACATTTGCGAAACTGATTCCCTGGTCGCTAATAGTATCATAGGCAACACCTAATCCGTAAGAACTGCCCCCATCCTTGATTTCTTTTGCTTCCTGATAATTATTAGTCATTGAGAAATACTTAAAATTGTCACTCTTAACACTTGAGCGATTAACCTTAGCAAATCCCATCACAGAATTAATATAATTTCTTGCTAACTGAGAATCAATCGTCGTGTTAGAAGTATCCTCTTTTTGGATTGTATCAAGATTATACTGAAGAGGGTATCTTTCTCCGCCTCTCGTAAATACTGCCTGCTCAACTACTGCTACTGAACCATCACTGTTAGTGAAAGGAAGAGTCGCTAATCCGTCTCGGTTGAGGTTATTAATATGCGATGCGGGAACAACATTCATATAAGCGCCAAGCACCTTGCTGAGAGCAAGATTAAAATTGAGATTGGCATTTGCTGAATTAATAGTTTGATAATATGAAGTAATAGAATTGTAAACAAATGTGTTTGTAGTCTGCGACATTAGCTGAGAAAGTTGGTCAGGAGGAGGCACCATCGTTTCACAAACAAGTCTTACATTAGATAATTCATAATGAGCATTAAGGAGATTCGTGACAGTGTTATCCTTAGAAAATAAAACATTGCTGTCAGGGGCAAGTTGGAGTTCTATGCGAAGACCACCGACTCCCCAAGTTCCTGAAAGAGGGATAGGGTCCTGACCTAAAAATAGACCACAGACGAGAGGAATACAAAATTCATTTTTACCCGTCGGGTCATCTGCCTGAGTGTTAGTAATTACCCCTAATTCCTGTGCTTTAAAATTGGGGAAACGAAGCGAAGTTTCATAAGTATGCCCCGCGAAATCATCCATACTTTGAGTGACGGATAGATAAGAAGACATCATACGATTGTGATGATTAATAGATTCCATCACCTGACCCGATTTCTGCGAAAAAATCGTAAGTTGGTCAATAACAGCATTTACCCCTAAACGCTCATTCATACGAATTCCATCTGCTTCGGTTGGCAGAGTAGTGCCTCCAGCATCCTTCCAAACAGTAAATTCACCGACAAGGCGAATAGTGCCCGGCTTGATGAATCTATCCTGTTCTCCTAAAAGAAACTGAATAGTCGGTTGCCCGTTATAATAACTTAATTTGCCATCGCTAGTGATATTGCTAGGCACGATTTCTTGATGCGTGGAATAACTTGTCATTTTATTTATACTTATTCCAAATAAAAATTTTAAACACTCTTAAATTTAAAAAATCAATATTGTTTCCAATTTGGCAACAATTTAAACAACAACAGAAATAGCATTTCCACTGATTACAATGCGACGAAGGTGGGCACACCAAACATTCCAAAGATTATTTTTAGCAGGAGGGGTAGTTTCCTGATACTCAACCTGAAGTTGGAAATCTTTGCCCCTAGTATCATAGACTCCGTCTTGGAGAGACAGGGCACGTCCAATAATAAAATTCTTTTGGAAATTTAGCATAGAATGAGGTTTAATTCCTGCCATCACAAGTGCCTTTTCTAACTCAACTAAAGGTTGCTGGTCAACACTTCTCTTAGAAGAAATCTTGCTACATTTGACCTTGCGACTAGGATTTAATTTCCCATCATAGAATAGCTGATACTGGGAGATGTGGTCGCTAATTCCAACAAGACCAGGGCGAGCACTATGATTTGCCATCGTTGCGACTCCATCTTCATTTCTGTCATAATATTCTATTTCTGTGCCTTCTGCTCGCATAATATCTCGCTGAGTGTAAACAGTCGCATCTGTTGGAACTGCTAAAACAGATTTCGCCCGAGACTGGACTAGGGGCACTCTTAGAGTTGTGAGTTTTTCACTAGAAATCTGTGAAGTTTTGTAATTAGTAAATGATAGGAAATCATAATTCATTGCCCCGCCTTCCTTCATCATAGATGCTAGTTTCGCCTTGTATCCATCGGGCATCATAACCTGCTGAACAATAAATTCACAATCAGTTAATTTGTAAGTTGGTTTCCAAGCAGCAGCAGTAGCATTTGCTATAGAAGTATCTAAAAGAACAGTATTAGCATCCATACTATTGGTTGGAGAATATTTATTGACAAGTGTTATTTTAACACAATTGCGAGTCCCTGCTAAATATTCTATTTCCTTGATTACTCCGTGAGCATCGCCAAGAACGGACGGATTGAGAGTATCAGTATCACTATCAATAAATGTAATATGCTGTCCAACACAAAAGGGAATTTGGCTTCCACCATCAGCGACATTAATAGCCATCGTGTTATCACGTCTAATATAAAATTCATCAAACGCTGAAGCATTACCAACGGACGAACCGATTGGGTAAACAGGGGCATTATTCGGGTCAGCAGGGTCAGCAGTATCACTAGCATTAAACGACAAGCAAATGGGATTTGCCATCAGTTTGCGCCTGCGAGAAACTGTATCTAACTGATGAATACAATGTTTAGCATCTTCTAAAATTAATTCTACAATTAGACCCTCGGTTAAACCAACTGGGAATACCTTATCATTTGAGAAGATGCCCGTATTCAGGGGCAATAGACATTTTGCTTTCTTAAATCCCGGTTCAGCGGCAGAAGCATCGCGCTTACCAGGGGCAGTTGGAGCAGCGAAGTAAGGATTGTTATTAAGGTTATTTTGCGTGTCGCTGCGAAGACCCATCGTAGAGCGATTACGATTATCATAATAAACACAGCCTTCAGTGAGAGAACGCTTCTGCCTAATAGTATCATTTAATTCATAATCATATTTAACAGCAGTTAAAACATTGTAATTTTGGTATTCCTCAAGTAAAACGCGACCTGCCCCTCCGGAATAGACCCTCAAATCCCTGATTAAAACCTGCCCACCCAGCTGACCATCTAACTGAAGGAAAAGTGGATTGCTTGTGTTAGAGATTTCCACATCAAATTTTAGGTAAGATTCCTTTGGTTGGAAAAAATCAATAGATGCTGGGATATGAAATTCTACTTTCTGTCCCGGGTCATAATCTAATCCGTGCTCTGCGGGAACCGCAATCTGCTGTTGTCCAATTGGTATTTTATCCTCGCTTGTCCAAAAATTTGCCATTCTATTTTATAATAAATAAAAACAAATAAAAAATATATTAAAAAATCAAAAAGTTGCCAATTTGGAAACAATTATATATTTGCTAAAGGATTGTGAGATAGATTCCCAACAAATCCTAAACTTGTGAATGCTTCTCCTTGAGGTAAAGCAGTATCACTTAATTTGGGTGCTTTAGTGCTATCAGTTGACCCATCGGCGTTAATTCCTACCTTTTTATTATCTGTTTTTTGGTCTTCATAATCACCGATAACACCTGTAATTGCCCCTGCTAAACTTACTGCCCCTGCTAAAGGAACAAGTAATCCTCCAGTGAATGCCGATGCGACATCCAGCGCCGAACCTGCTTCAGTTAGTCTTTCTCCCCACTTATCTGTAGAAGATTCTGCGACTCTGTTTCCCTGAGCATCAACACGAGTGTAAGCAGATTTGCCCCCTGTTTGGACTAAACTATCAATCTCTTTACCAGCATCAAGAAATCCACCAAATGCCCCTGCTGCTTTTCCACCGACTACACCTAGTGCCTCACCACCTCCCGCTTTAACAAGACCTTTTTGGACAATTCCTTCTAATCCTGTTAATCCTTCACCGCCAGCATCAGCAGTTTTTAAAGCATCAAATGTTGCTTTTGTTGGAAGAGATGTGCCCCCAAATGCTTCATCTGCCCCTGAAACAAAACCCGATAATGCCCCTTTTACACCTGCCCCTGTCGTTCTTGCCCCTCCTGCTAAAGCACCACCTAAAGTTCTTGCCCCTGATGCTAAACTACTTTCACTTGATAGTGCTTCTCCTGACTGCGTGATTCCAGCGGGATTTAAATCTCTCGCTGATAATAATAATCCTTCTCCAGCTTGTGCGCTCTGTGCTGCTACACTTGTTTGGACTCCCGCTACTGCCCCTGATGCTGCCCCTTTTACTCCACCAAAGATTCCTTTTCCTGTTGTAATAACTTGCTGAATATCACTGACATTTTCAGCAGTATCTTTTTCCGTTGCTGTATTATCTGCCCCTTTTGTTGATTTTATTATTGCGTCAAATGCGTCTTTTCTTTTCTTAAAATTTGCTTGCCGATTTTCTCTTTCTAAAGCAATTTGTCCGTGTAATGAATTCTGCTCCATCACAGCATTTGATATCCCATACATATCTGACATTGTTATTTATATTAAATATAATTTATTTTTTTTCTTCGCTTAATTCTAAATCTTCATTATCTTCTAATGTTGGAATATCACCAATGATTTTTTCTCCCTCCGCTATTAATTCCTCAAAACACTTGTATGCTTTCGGTGGATTACTTTGGAAATCCATATGAAGAAAACAATATTTATCAGGAGTTGCTTTTTTATAAATTTTTAACCAATTATCTGCCCCTCCAAAAACATCTCCGTATTCCTCTGCCATCTTACCTAACTCTTTTTGATTAGGGAAAGGACTGCCTACTAATACATTTGTAGCATTCTGCCTTATGATAGGACTACAAGAACGGAAATTTTGTGAACTAATAATTAATAATCTAATATTAAAATGCCTGAAACGAGATGCTAAATGATTGATTCTAGCTTCTCTGCGAATACTTCCTAAACAATCATCAAGAATAACTGCGATATCAGGTTGGTCTTCTTTTTTAAAAGATTTTTGTTGATTTACTATTCCATCAATAATACTATCATCATAACTATCGTGAGTATTAAATGCTTTCTTTAAAAATCTACTAGTGATATCATTTGCGATTGTATTACTAATAATAGTTGTTGTGTGGAAACGCTCTTGAGCATCATAAAATCCCATTTGACTATCTCCTAATAAAAGATTAGAAATAATCGTAGATTTTCCAGTGCGCACAGGACTTATCATTAAGAGGAGCGCTCCTCCACCAGGTCCCGCAATTTGAGGGAGATGCGGATGTATTGGAGGGTGGTGGTCGCTTCCTTCATCTTCCAGCGGAACCACAGGCATAATTTTTGGCACATTCCCGACTTTTCCCATTCCTGCTCCCGCTGCGACTTGCTTTCCTCTAGCACTTTTGCTTTTGCTCGGGTCATCATTGTCCTTATTCATAATATATATATTATTTTTTAATTTAAACAAAGAAAAAAAAAATCTCCGGTTAATTAATAAAAATCTAAATGAGATTTGCGATTCCATCTTATCAACGCACTGACGTATTAATAAAAAAAACTTTACCTACATTAATAAAATCAGGAATAACTCTTAATGAAATTGATATCTTTGTATCAAGTCAGGAAGAAAAAATAGATTATGAAACTAAAATTATTAATGAATTTTTCACTGAAAAAGTTAATGTTATTAATACAGATATCTTAGATTTGGCTGAAAGATTAAATTATATGTTAAATAAGTTTTATCCTGAAGATACAGAAGTTGTATTAATAGAAGATGATATTAGAGGGGTCTGTAGGGGCAAAGATAATATTAATATTAAAGAATTTACGAAACAAGCATTTGAGACTTTGAGAATTGAGAATTTATTTCTTTGGGGTATTTCACCGACTGATAGTCTTATGTATCAAAAAGAAGGATATACTAATGATTTTAAATTTATAATTGGAACATTCTATGGCATAATCGTTAGACATAGTGATGATTTAAATGTATCAATAACTTACAAACAAGATTTTGAGAGAACTATATTATATAATATCAAAGATAAAGGAGTCGTTAGATTTAATGATATCTATTGTAAAACAACATACAGAGCAGTTGGTGGTTTAGGAAATGATAATAAAAATAATAGATTACAAAAAGAGATTGATGCTTGTTTATCAATGATTAATAATTATCCTGATTATTGTTATCAAAATATAAAAAAACCTAGAGAAATCAAATTATATTCCTCTAAAAAAATTAAAACACTTTTAGAAAGCAAATCCAAAAATGTTGCCAATTTGGAAACATCTAAACAAAATTAAATGCTGATGCCCAAGGGTCATTGGTTCTATTTAATGCTGAATTAATTTCACTGAATACTTTATTATCGTGTTCAGTTCTCGCTTGCTGTTTCTTTTTGATTTCTTTTCTTTTCTTTCTTTCATTATCATATTTTTGGACTCCTGAATAAATCATCTCTTGGACTTGTTCTTGAGTAAAATATTGCTGAGATGGAGCAGGGGCAGGTTCAGGAGCAGGGGCAGTAGGGGCAGGTTGGGCAGCAGGGGCAGTTTTAGCTGTTTGTTTTTTATTCGCTGCTCTCTTTGCTCTCCCTCTCGCTAATGCTTCTAATTGCTTCTCACTCATCTTTCTTTTTTTCTTTTCCGCAACAGGGGCAATTTTAGGTATAATAGGGTCTTCATTGATTACTTCATCTTGAGCATCAATCGTGACTTTCTTGGGGGGTGCCCGTTTTGGTTTAAAAATATCCTCAGTTTTTAATTTGTCTTTTTTTTGAGGTGGGGGAGGTAGAGGGTCAGGTTCCTCCTCAACACCGTCGCTTTCTTCAGCGATTTCTATTTCATCTCTAACTTCTAATTCATCTAATTCGGGTTCATCTCTCTCAGGCATTTCTACTTCAGCAAGGTATGACATATATATATAATCAATATTTACAAATAAATTTTATTGGATAAAATCAAAAAGTCTGTTAATATTTATGTCACACCTTTGCTTCGTGATTGCTCTTCCGTTCTTGACTATCCCAAACAATTAAGACCTTCTCTCCAAAAGGGGCATATTTACGCGCCATCTCGTCATCGTGAAGGTCTCCTACATACGTCATTTTATCATCTTCTTCTTCATATACTCGCCTGACTTTGGTAGTTCTAGTGGCTCCTCCGTCACTGTATTCTACATCTCTAAAGTAGTCAATATCTTGATATGTAAATGGGATAATCATCCTTCCTTCCGCATCCCCCGTTCCTTCCTCTATATCTTTATAAAATCCTTGGTCAAACACTTGTCCACCAATCTCAATTTCATCCTCACTGCCGCCCTCAACATCATCATCTTCTACTACCTGCTCTTGCTGCTGCGCGGGCGACTCTTCCTCTTCCTCTTCACTTTCCTCTTGAGGGACAAAAGGGTCTACTGCCTCATCATCTGCGAGTTCATATCCTGACCCAAGATACTCTGGGATATCTATAAATTTAGCTAACTCCTGGAAATCGCCGCCCCAAGTTGCCCCTCGCATTTTAAACTCTGCGTATCTATTTTTCATATAGAGAGCATCGCGCCCTAAATTCTCATATGCTGCCCAATCTCCAAACGTTTGCTCTAATATAACTCTGTATGCTAATTTGCTGCCTATCTTTGGGACTGCTCCCTGAGTCTTTCTATCAGGGTCTTTTATATAATCATTATCAAATTCCTCTCTCATAATTTTATTCCAATATCTTGGTAGTGCTGGGTCTCGCTGAATAACAAAAGCAACCCAAAATAATTGTAGTTTCCAAATCTTGTCTTCACTGTCCCGTGGTTTATAAAAAGGATAACGAGTTGAGAAATATAAATTTAAATCTTCCCTGCTTGGTATTTTATTGACTCCATATTTTTTAGCAAGTGATTTTAATAAAGCAGGCGGGACTTCTCTTTCTAATTTTGCCCCTAGTGCTCCCTCAACTCTTGGGTCTATCCCTCCCGCATAATAACCGCCAGTCATAGTAGCATTAAATGCCTTAATATAATCTGCCACATAATAATCAGGTTCAGATAGGAGTTTTTTGCCTATTACTACCGTTTCTTTTCGGGGATTCTCAGGTAAGAATGATGTATCATCGGGCAACTTAGCCCCTAAGATTTGTTCAGTGATAGTTGGAAGAGGAGGTAAAGGTTTATTTTTAAATCCACTAATTACAATTTTATTTGATACATTAAATCCTTGAGGATTTGCTTTTAAAACTTTTTGGTATGATTCTTGTGCTTCTTTATCTGCCTTTACAGATTCTTTATTTAATTTTTGACCTCTTTTAACTGTTCTTTTTGTTTTTCCCTCAACTCCAACAAAATATCCACCTGCTTCTAATTCTTCCCTTAACACTTTTAATGATTTTCTTTTTTTATTTTCAGTGAGTTTTATTACCTTATGTTCTTTGATAAATGCCATAATCTCCAATTTGTTGGAATTAACATCTAAAGTTGGTTTTCCCGATTGCTCTGCCATTTATATAATAAATTTATTTATTTTTTGATGCGGTTTTTTTATTTTTTGATGCTCTAACTTTGTCCGCCAAATCCTTGTCTGCTTTTCCCCAAGTGCCTGACCCTTTCATCACGAAACTATAAATTCTTGCTTGCCCCCACTGAGTCGCAGACATCTTGCCTTTTAAAGATGCTCCACCTATCTTCTTGCCTGATTTGCTCCTCACGCTCTGCGGATTAGATTTGTGTGCCCCTCTGCCCCTTTTCATTACTTGATTTAAAATAGAAACAGATATCCCAGTTAACTTACTGATTTCAGCGATACTATGTCCAGCATCAGCACTGAAACCGTATTTTTTATTAAATTTCTGTTTATTTGTTGCCATCTCCTGTATAATTTTATTTTATACAATAAAAAAATTTATATTAAATAATAATAAATGAGCGATAACAAACCTTTGTATAAACCTTTTAAAAGTAAAAAGGCAGGAAAAAAAATGTCTGTCTATGTGAAGTCAGCATCGGGAGGCAAAAAATTAATTCATTTTGGACAAGCAGGGGCAGATGATTGGAGGTCGGGCACAGCGACAGCAGCACAGAGAAAAAGTTATTTAGCAAGAGCGAAAGGAATTAGAAAGAAAGATGGGAGTTTGGCGTGGAAAGATAAGAATTCTCCTAATTATTGGGCGGTTCGGGTTCTGTGGTAAATGCCGAAGGAGGGGCAGCTGTAGCACTAGATTCACTGATTAACATACTATCTTTTCTTTCTAATTTTTTTGGAATTAAAGTTGGCGATTCAGGTTCTTCAGGGTCAATAGTTGACCCATCATCTTTTTTATTTTTATTTTTTGCTTTGTCTTTTAGTTTTTTAGATTGTTCTTTTAATGATTTCATTTCATCTTCATTTGGTGGTCTTCTTTCACAAGTAAATAAATAACATAAATTCATACGACAATGACATTTTGATTGCCAAATCACAAGAAGCAGTGAACCAACTGCCCCTGCTATCATAACAAAAGCACCAGCAAGTTGGTCAACACTCATTTTCTCAATCTCAATCAGTGAATCATCAACAACAACTTCTTCGTTGGACATTATTATTTATATTAAATTTGATTAAATTTTAATGTCTATAATTTTATTATTTTGATGTCATTTGTTGTTGGTGGTTGTAGATATTCTAAAAATCATAGATGGATAGCATATCCCCTATCTTCATCTCCCCACGGAGGGATTTGGAAAAGTCAACCTAAATACTATCAAGATTATAGTGATTATCTAAAACAAAGAAAAGATGAAGCAGAAGCAGAATTTAAAAAAAATAGAGATAAAAATTTTAATGATTTCTTTAAAAGATTCTTTGGAGGATTCTTTGGAGGATATGAAGAGGAGGAAAAACCTAGAGATATTGATTACCCCTATTCAGTGTTTGGATTAAAGAAATCAGCTAGTGATGATGATGTTAAAAAAGCATATAGAAAATCAGTGTTAAAAGCACATCCTGATAAAGGAGGAAGCAGTGAATTATTTAATAAAATACAAGATGCTTGGAATTATTTTAAAAGTATTTGTCGGGATACTTAAATTCTTTATAATAGTCATTCTGCCAATGATTGCCAGCGTCTTCTATTTGTCGTTTAAGATTACTAATGCGCAAATATCCGCGGTCGTGTTCTTCTCGCGCTCGGTCTTGTAATTTTGCGATTTGGTCGCTATGATGTCTAGAGCAATCTTCTAAAAATTCTATTTTCTTATTCATTTTGTAATTTTGATGTTTGAGTGTTTTTTCTATTTTTGTAATTCTACTATCCTGTTGGTAGAGCATACAAAGTGCTGAATCATAAGTCCAATCTTTCATTAATTTAGATTTCGCTTTGCTCTTACAAGACCTGCTAGGGGCAATACCTTGTTTTGTATTACACATCACCCACAGATTCATAACTTTATCAATGTTTTCGTTGATATATTCTTGTGAAATCTCCATACCTTAATCTATGTTATAGTTTTTAAATAATAAATTTTTAAATTGTTTATGTTGCCAAATTGGAAACATTTTTGGAAATCAAATTTTAAACCGTTTTTGATTTGCCTTTCTTGTTCTTTTTGTCTCCTACTGGTTTACCAAAAGCTTCTTTCGGTGAAACTTTATTAAAATCTTTCACTCTCTTCGGGACATTGTGTTGATTGTGAGTTTTAGAATACATAGCATCAGGGTCATTTGAGTCAACAACTTTTGTTTTCGCCTTAATTCCTTTCGTCATATTATTATTATAATTTACACTATTTTTTAATTTCATCGGTTAAAATAAAAAAATTTGTGATTAATATAAATAGAAATGTCTTTAATCGTCACCTCATCAAGTCAAGACAAATATGGTAGATTTCAGGGGGGAAATCCAACGAGAACAATAGCGGGAATAGAAGCGCCCAGTCAGTATCAAAATCACTTCACATCACCAATAAAAATTCCAGTTAATGCTGAAATATCAGTTGAGAGTGTTAAGATTAAGAGAGACCAGGTCATTGATATTGAGAGCAATTGTCTATTGTATAAATATTTTGGTCATTTACAGACCGGAACTGAAGGAGTAGATTTCGCTGAAGAAAGATTAGAAATGCCGATTCCTGTTAGACCTTCTCCGGGTGTTTATTCCACGGACGAATGGTATCAGGAATTACAGAGGATTTTAAGTGAAGCATATGCTAATCCTGAAATTTTTGGAAAAGTAGAAGTAATCGGTCAAGCATCAGCATCGGGTGTGCCGATTGGTTTAGATATCGTCACGACTCAAAGGGGCACAAGTGCTTCAGGGACGGCTGGTAAAAATATTGTTGGGGAATCAGGGGCAATGTTATCCTCTTATTGGCAGAGTCCGGTAAATTTATCTCGCGGATATGTTCCAACCACCGATTGGACTTCTACGCACGTCAACGCTAGTCCCGGCGCTGGCACTCCTGCTAAAAAAATATTCACTAAAACAGGGGCAAATGTGGGAACAACAGTCTTAGAGAAATTAGATGAAATGTCTTGTAGTGTTCAGGGACACGGGCATCCTCTTGGTTTAGCGAGTGGAATTTTCACTACGAGAGTCAAGACTGCTGGCACAGGATGGCGTGTTGGTCTTGCGAGACCTCAAATGGAATATTACAGAGATACTACGAGAACTAATCAAGACGGCAGTTTTAAGAAAACAGCATTCGGGAATCTATTACCTGGCACACGATATCCTGATGCGGGGATGGATGAGCGCCTTGAGTCGGGTTTGCCTTTCTCAAGTAGATACAGAACAGTTAATCCGTTTAACGGCAGACTACAGAGTGATTTTTATGATTTTATGGTGGAAGATAACGGCACTGATATTCGTGTTTATCAGTTTTCATATGATAACACAAACGGGGCAAATATGTTAGTAATGAGTGAGGTTAAATATTATTACACGGGTGCGCCCCTTGGAGCAAATATCCTGACAAGTGCTCAATTTAAAGCAGCATATGAATTTGTCCAATTTGAGTGTATCGGTGATAGGCTGCTATTATCTTTCCTTGATGACAAACTCAATAAAACAGGGGTAATTACAGCAGCATCCTCTGCTCAGAGAGATAGATGTTTCTTGCCTATCAGTGAAACTAGAAATGCTTTATATCCTAGATTAAATGTTGCGGAAAACGGAGAATCTCTTGAGATTTACCATTTATCTTCTCACTATACTGCTCTCCAATATAGATTTCCAACACTTGTTGATGGGGAAAGGACTTTTACAACAGGTGATGATTTTTATTCTAATAATCGGGTCACTCGCAGGCAGAGGGGGCAAGACAATGATGCTAATATAGCAGTAATTCAGGATACTAAAAATAGACCTTATTGTTTATCACAGACTTTGATTTGTGATACAAAACAGAAGATGGAAGTAGACCAATCGGGAACAATCGGTGCGGGGCAAATGTCTGTTTTTGATGGTTTAGATGGAGCAGTATTAAATAAAAAACACGCCTATCAGATAGGGCACGTTAATCCAAATTCTAAATTTGATTATCTACAGGGTAAATATAGAACTGAAGAATTTAGCGGGCAGGCGAAAATGAATAATGTTTTAGGCTTTCCTAATAAATCACTGATTGATGAAACTGATGGATTAGCGACTGGATATGTCACGAAGTCGGCAGCAAAGGATATAGTTCACTTTCTATCGTTCCAACCTCCAGCATTTAGGGTTCATTCTTGTTTTGTTAGAATCAGTAATATGCCCATCCAATCCTATAATGGAGCAAAACAGAGTGTTAGCAAGATTCTCTATCACTTGCCAAGATTCACAAATGATGGCAGAGAATTCGGTGATTTATTTTTTGCCCCTGGTGAGAAGACTTATGTTGCTCTTCATAACACAAGTCCTGAAATTTTAAACAATATAGAAGTCCAAATTGTAGATGTCAATGAGAGACCTATTAGTGATATTAGTGGAAATACAGTTATTGTTTTTCATATGAGACAGAAATCTTAAATGTTTCCAAATTGGCAACAATGTGCCTTCGGGAAAACAAAATGCGTTTAAAAATAAAAATTAAAATATTTATTAAGTGTATACAATGGCAAATCAAAATCTACAAGATACAACAAAATTTTTTACTGTTCATATGTCTCATTCACGGAAAGAATTACTTGATATAATTAGAGTATTTAAATTACCGATTACAAATAAGAATGATAAAAATAAAAAACAATTACAAGATGCGATGGTTGAGGTTGTGAGATATTTAGATAATGTAGAACCTGAAGATGAATATTTTTTTATTAATTCTAAAGAAGAATTAATAGAATATCTAATTAAACAAAATCCTGCCAAAACTCTCACAATTAAAGAAAAAACTGAAGTAATGCTAATTGCGAAAAAACTAATTGCTTATTCACGGAACGGCTATTTTTTGATTCCTCAAGGGTATATGGATGCGATTGATGTTTATAAGGATGCTGTTTATATTTCTAAATTCCCTGAAATTCCAAGTGTTAGAAAAGCAATTGAGTTAGTTAATAATGACCAAAAATTAAGAGATAAGATTGAGATGGTTATCCCTCGTAGAGTAAAGAAACAATTAGAAAAACGTAAGGCAGTAAAGCAGAAACATATTCCTCTTTATGTGAAACACGGGGAATTTATCCTAACCTTTGATTAAGTTATAAACTATTTAAATAATAAACAATTATCTAAATTATGGAAAAATTCCAAAAGTTCTCCAATTTTGATTTTGCGGCAATTGATGTTGCCCCTTGTAAATACGATGAAAGATATTTAGTTTTTAGCAACGGGATGTTATACAATAGTAAATTTGAGAGTTTTATTGTTCCCGGAGGAAACGGAGCAAAGAGCAAATATTTGTCGTATAACTTTTATCCTAAGGGGAAGAAGACAAAGAAGGTTTATCTTCACCGATTAGTCGCAGAGCATTTCTTAGATAATCCTGATAATTTGAGGGATGTTCATCATAAGGATAATAACCCTCTCAACAATGATGTTTCTAATCTTCAGTGGTTATCTCACCAAGACAATTGTTTAGAGAAAGAACCTGAAAATCCTATGGAATTAATAAAAAAAAGACCTAATGCTTATCTTACAAAAATAAAAACGGGGCAATATGTTTTATGTTACAAAGGCAGATATAACGGAATCCCTCAAACTAGAAAGTATGTTGGGAGATGTCTAGAAAGTGCTAAGTTATATAGAAATAAATTTTTTCAGGATTACAATTGTGTCGCATAGACCTTCGCAGCTGTTTGGACTTCGTGTCCTCTCCACATAGCAAATTTGATTTTATCTTGAGTTGTCCCAGTATCCCAAATCTCTGTAATCAGTAATTTTGTGATATCTGTGGCACTTGCGTTAATTCCGTATTTTTTTAATAATCTTTTTGTCCAAACAGAAAGATTGTTTCTCATCTTTTCCTGTATCTTTTCTTCACTTCCTTCTGTTGCTTTAAAGAATAGATAATCTAACGATTCATCTTTTGCTAAATATTCAGTGAATAAATCAGTGAGAATTTCATCGCATTCTATTTCTCTGCTTCCGTATTTTTTATTTGTTTTATATCCGTTAAATGAAAACATTAATTTATCATCATTTACCACAAGATAATTTGTAATTCCTTTATCATCTAATTTTATGAAATCATCATAATTTATTTTTTTCAGTGTTGCTGTTTCTAATCTAAAAGGATATTTTGATAAAATGTAAAATAGAATATAACTTTTAAGAGGACCTTTTGTCATCAAATCCTCTCTAATGTCATCTAAATCTCCTCTTGTAATTTTAGTATCTTTGATTGGATTTTTTCTTTGAGAATCTGCCCTTCTAACTTGTAGTTCAGTTTCTAATTGAGCATAAGTATCTTTCATTTGTAAATTTAAAATTTCATTTGCTATAATTAAAGAATTCGTATATGATAACATAGTTGAGTGAGATAATTTCTTTCCATCCCAACTTGATTGTAAGCAGGCAAAAGTATGTCCAACATCTTCCACCATCCCAGCTATCTGTGAGATATCTTCAGGGTCTTCCCCGTAGCATCTATTATATAATCTACGAATATTATTTGTAATAATATCTCTGCTTGATTTTTTCCTTTTTCCATCATCAAAGATTTCTAATTTTGCGTTAAATTCCTCCATTATTTATTAGTAAAGATTTTAATTTTAGAAATCAAATTTTTAATCTTTATATTTATCAATATGACAATAATAAATTTAAATTGTAATGAAAAAATCAGTGATGAAGAATGTGATTTACTAAAAGGCAAATATTTGGATGATAATTCCTATGACACTCTCGTAACTGAAGATACAGATTGTTTTAGACCTGATGGTAGTATTTTATTTAAATTTAGAAAACACTTGTTAGATAAAAATGAATGCGAATTAGGATTTCTTGCTTTTAAAGGATTGGCGAAATCAACTAGGGGCAGGGGTGCTTCGGCGGGGCAAATAGACCCAAATTCAGTATACTGGAAAAAGCGAAAAATAGTAGAAATTGCTTCAGGTGGATGGTCAGCGAATTATGAAGTGAATGGTAAAAAATCAAAAATGAAAGTCCAAAATGAAGTCGCGAGCAATGCTATTGGATTTTGGAGTGAAACAAATAATTTAGGTTTAAATTACCCCTGTCGTCAAACTCACTATACTAGGCAGGAATTTCTAAAAGTAGAAGATGGGCAATTTGTCTTACAAAAGATTTCTAGCAGTTATAAAAATCTTCATCCTGATTGGTATGAAAAGCAGATGAAGCAAGCATCTATTAATCCAAAAATGAAGATAGCAGATACTCCTTTCTCAACAATAACTATTAATAGAAATTTTAGGACAGCAGTTCACAAAGATGCCGGTGATTTTGGCTTTGGTAATTTATCTGTTTTAGAATACGGACATTATCACGGAGGATATTTTGTTTTACCAAAATACAGAATAGCAATAGATATGAGAGCAGGAGACCATCTTTGTGTTGATGTTCACGAATATCACGGAAATACTGAATTATATGAAACAGATGAAGATAAAATAAAAAATGATACTCTCCCTGATATTTTTAAAGATAATTTAGAGGTGGGCACTTTAGGATTAAATAATAGATTTGCTAGAGTATCATTAGTTTGTTATTTACGAAATAAATTAAAAGATTGTAAGATGGAATTAAACCCTGCTTTGCTCAATCCCGAGCAACCACCCGAATCAAAAATAAGAGTCTTTTTTGTAAATAAATTAGAAGATTCAGTGAAAAGACAAGCATATTATAATACAAATTGGAGTAGGGTTTCATCTCACGAAGAAGGATTACATAGAATAATAAAACACAGATTATCAAATATTGTATTAATAGATGATGACCAAAGATTAGTCAAGAATTTAGGAAACAGCAAAAAATATAATAAAGATGGAATTACTTTTCTAAATGTTGCCAAATTGGAAACAAAAGGAATTTATAATTTAGAAACAAATGTTGAGGGAGGATTAGCATACTTGATTCCAAATTGGAAAATCGCATTGAGTATACTATCAGCTCAAGTATCAGTGAAAAAATATTTTATTTCACCAAATATCTTCACCTCTGTATAAATACATTTAAAAGCTACTTCAGTAGTGAAATCAACATAAACGACAACTTTTTATTGGGTAACGGGTAAAAATTTGATTTGACAATAACCTAACTTCTAATATATAAAAAACTAAAAAAATGTCCGGAAACGCAAATGTCCTCAACTCTAACGAACGCCTCATCGCTTTTAATCTTCTCAAGAAGATGAATCCCACTGCTATCCGGCAGATTTGGGATTCCTGTGTTGATGCCCCTTTTCCCGAGGGCAAGATGAACACTCAAAAGAACGTCATTAGGGGCATTCTTGACAGCGGCAAATTCACTGTCAGCATCAACGCTGAAGACAGCGAAGTCAAGAAAACTCTTGCTAAGGATATCATCGCTCGTATCCTAGCGACTCTCAAATCTATTCAGGATTGTGAGAACAAGCAATCTTATGATGATTTCATATGTATTATAGTAGATTGGAAACCTTGCCCCGACGACAAGATGCTTCTACTTTCTCCTCATTTTAAGGATGTCCTAACAAATGCCTTTATGCGAATCAAAGGCAGACTGCCTGATGTTGAGATTTGTGATTTCATCCGTGAAGAATTAGTGGTGGAAATTCC
>Ga0181417_1000125_pt1 | contig 24024 bp, 11 predicted proteins | sample 40SPOviralmetaG_FD_130142 | JGI IMG/M metagenome (GOLD analysis project Ga0181417, IMG submission 130142) | Marine viral communities from the oligotrophic San Pedro Time Series (SPOT) site, San Pedro Channel, CA, USA - 40 SPOT_SRF_2013-02-13 | ecosystem: Environmental > Aquatic > Marine > Strait...
AACCAGCAAAGTTCTAAGTTGTTATTTATATATCTCCAACCAAGCCTTATTGAGTATTTTTGATGACGCAAACCAAAATCACTCATACCGTATATTTTATTTACGTCGTGTTGGTTTTCTGGTATTTCACTAGTATATATAGCTGATTCATCTAATATAAACTTAAAACTTATTTTAGAGTTGTCTGGATGGTTAATAAAACTACCTGAACTATGTTCTCCAGCTGGTATTGTATAAACTCTAAAGCCAAGATCATCAACTTCTTTTGAACAAGAAAACATAAAGAAAAGTATTAAAAACTTTTTCACTTATTACTAAATCTTGACCTACTTTTTGATTTTGATGAGCCAGATTTACTAAACCTTGATCTTTTAGGTTTTTTAGACTTTGCGTTATTTACTTTAAAACTTTCTTTTATACCAAGATCCCACGTATTCCAACCCATCATTAAAGCTATACGTTGCCAGTTTTCATTTTCTTCGTTTAACGCCTGTGATATATTGTTAAACTTATTATACAACCTACCTGTTGGTAAGTTTGTAAAAGCTTCAATACCTGTTGCTATTGCTGGTACTGCCGGATTATATATGTCATAACCCATTTGTTCCATAGCTTTTCTGTTAAACTTTCTTGTTTGTGTAGCGCTGTATAGTTTTCTTAGCTTAGAACCTATAGGTGGAGATATATTAGCAAATTGTAATATTGTATATGCGTGGTCTGCTCTACCACCTTTTAAATCTTGCTTATAAAATTCTAAAGCTATGTTTTTAGCAGTAGCAACCACGGCGCCGTATATACCTGTACCTCTTAAAATAGAATCTGCCATACCGTTTAATAATCTAGTTTGTTTTTGCAGCTCTTTTTCTTCATCTTCATCATCGCTAAACGCTAACGCAAACAAAGCTTGCTGCATAGCGTTAAATATTAAGTTCTGTACAGCTGTGTAATAAACTATTTTACTAACATTTGTTTTCCAATCACCTCTACCTTTTATTAAATCAATAGCAGCTTTTTTAGTTATTCTAGCATATTGCATTGGTGTGTTTTGAAAAGCTAAAACAAAAGCACCTAGTATACTTGTCTGTTGCCTAGATAATAACGAAGGATCTGACGACTGCTGTGACACGTTTGAAACGTCTTGCATTTCTTGAAAAGCTTGTGCTTCAGCATCTTCTCTTGACATACCTTCTTTCATCAATGCTTTAGCTCTGTTTCTATAAAACGTAGCACCACCAGCTGCAATAGCAAAACTATCAGCTATTTGTGTAGGTGTAAAACCTATTTTTAATAAATAAGCTATAGCTGCTTTTGCTTTGTTTTTCTTACCTTGTATTGCTGCTGCTAAACGAGCTTCGTTAACGTCTGTTTTTAAACCAGCTCTTCTTTGTTTTAAGAACGGTGAGTTAAATATCATTGAAAAATCAGACCAATATTGTTTTTGATTTGCAAAAGCCATAGCTGCTTTTATAGGATTATTGTCTGACCAGTTTATAAAGTTAACAGCTGATATAGTCTGCAATAAAGCAGATCTCATGTTTAAGAACATTATAGCACCAACAGAGTTTCTAATCCAAAGTGTCCATCTATTTAACTGCGCGTCAGTTGTGCCAGAAGACTGATTTTTACCGGTCTTCATTCTATATAACATATTTTCTAAAGCATCTCTATAATCTCTACCATATATAGCTTCTATTTTCTTTAGGTTTTCTTCGCTAAACATTTCGTTAGCATTGTTAATAAACTCTTGTAGAAACTCAGCTCTACCTATTTCGTCTGTAACATTTGCTAAGTCAGCTATTATACTTTCAGCAACCCAATCAGCATCTGGTTCAGGATAACCTTGCTCTACTTTAGTTATTTTACCTAGGCTATCTGCAAACCCATTCATTTCAGGAATACCTTTAACAGCATCTAACAGCTTCTTTTTTGTTGCCTCAGCAATACCTGGTATTTCATAACCAGCTCTATCCCACAAATAAACTCTTATAGCATGTTCATATGTAAAGTTAGTACCTTCTATATTTTTATTAAATAGCTTTTTAATATCAGGGTGTTGTTTCAATAAAGCTTTGTAATTACCAGACAACTCTTGTTTTGCAGCGTTTAAAGCAGCAATACCGTTATTATAAGGCTCTAGTAATGATTTTCTAATAAATTCTAATTGAGCCTCACCTTTTTTACCTTTAGCATTTGCTATAGTATACATTAGACCCATAAAATCTTCTGCACCAGCAGGAATCCATAACTTGTATTTACCTTTATCCATACCCCTAGCTCTTGCTTCTGCGCTAGAAAATCTAGACTCTTTTTTAACACCTGTGTTTTGTTCTATAATATCATTTATACCATCACTAACACCTTTGCTAAACTGTATTTTAGCTTGCTGTACTTTTGACTTAACATCAAATTGATCTAACATGTTTTTCACAGCTTGCACGTTTTGTAAAGCATCATCAGCAAAATAAAAATCATTATAACCTTCACCAACTTTATCAGCTATCCACAATGCTTTTGCTTCTGATGTAGAGTTTGCCAAGCCAGTTATATTTTCTATAGGTATATTTAAGCCGTTAGCTTTTAAAAAATCAAATATAGCTTGTTGAGCTTGTGGTGGTCTTGCTGTTAATACAAACATATTTTTTGGGCCAAACTTACCTTGTAGCTTTAAAGCTTTTTGAAACAATGGCGCTAGTTTACCACCGACAACTTTGTTAAAGTCAGAAAAGTCAAACGTATAACCTTGTTCTAATAAATCTTGATACGTGCTAGCGTATTGCTCAGCATTTAAAGTTCCTGTTTTTCCTTCTGGCGTTGTAAACTTAACTAAGGATTTAGTTGTGGCTAGCGTGTCGTCAAAATCTAAAACAGTTATACCTTGAACTTTGTTTCTTGAATTTTTACTAAACTGTATTGCTTTTTGTATAGTAGCATTTTTATCAAAGTTTGCAAACTCAGGAACTTTACTAAAAGATATACCATGCTCTTCTGTAAAAGTTTTACCGTTTAAAGCTATTATAGAGTCTGGATTTATTCCACCATCTTGTGCGTTAACAATATCATTAAAATATCTATCTAACCATCTGTTTGTTAAAAGATCCCAGTTATCAGGCATACGTTTTTGCAAGCTATAACCTCTTTTAGTTCTTGCGTTTCTTAACTTATCGTCCATAGCTTTGTCTAAAACTATTAACTTGTAGTTGTCAACAACAAGATCGTAAGAAGCTTTAAAATCAACACCATCTCTAAGCGCTGCGTCTAGTAAATACAGGTATGCAGCCGTAGCAGGCATAGCGTGTTCAAACTCTATATTAGGTTTTTTACCATTTTTTCTTTTTGTCAACTTGTTAGAATAACCAGCTAGCTGAGCTCCTAATCTATGCCAAGCTTGTTTGTCGTTAGCAACAAGACCTAAGTAAGTTGCTATAAGCCTAGCGCTTTGCTTATCTTTTTTTATAGCTTTGTTAAAGCGGTTCCACATTTCCTCATGTATAATAGCAACGTTTTTGTTCCACTCTTCTATGGCTTTTTTATCTTTCATTTTTTCAAGATAATTATCTTTATTGCCAAATATAGTTGTGTACGTTTTTGTTTTAGAAAAATCAGCATCTTTAATTGGTGGTCCAAAATTACTATCATCAAGTTTACCAAGTTCAAATATTGCATCTCTAAAACCAGAGTAAGCCATTGCTTCTTCAGGGCTTTTAAAAGTTCCATCGTCATTTTTAGACATGCTTAATCCGTAATTAGCATTACTAGCTGTAAATATAGAACTAACAACTTTACCATCTTTGTTGTAACTAAAGAAAAACTCTTTAGGAAACATAGGAAATAAATCTTCTTTTATTTTTCTTAAAAACTCTTCTCTACCTTCTGGTGATTTAATATCAAAAGCGTTTTGAAGCCCGTGAAAATTTAAAACTTTATTTTTACCATTGTATTCTAGCTCAAAAACAGAATTAACTTGAACAAGATCGTTTACAACTGACGTGCTAAACTGTATAGGATTTTTACCGTCTTTAGTAGATAATAAAGAAACAACACTTGGATCAGCTTGTCTTGATGCTTGGTTCATGGCTAACGTAGCTACTTGCATAATCCACTCTCTTAAATTACCATCAATATCTTTTGTAGTAGTTCTATTACCTTTTTCACCTAAACCAAAAGGAGCTAAAAACGTTTGTGTGTTTAAACCTCTTTTTTCTTGTATGTTTAAACCTTTTCTACTTCCAGTTTCTGCAAATTTAGTTTTGCCTTTTTTATCATACCAAGCTTTACCGATCTTTGTATTAGCAATACCAGTAGCGTCACCACCAGTGCTAGTACCATCAGGTACCATGTTAATCATCTCTGGAGAATACTTAAGTATAACATCTTGAATTACTTTACGCATTGGCTTTGTTAAATCTTGCTTTATACGTATACGTTTTGCTAATTCTGCTGGATCAATTTTAAACGGTTTGCCTTCGTAAGTACCTTCTGAAAATATTTTAGCAACTTCTACTAACGCTTGATAATAAGGTCCTTCTTTTTTAGCTTTAACAATAGCGTTTTTAACATCTTTGTAGGTTTTTTGACGTGTTACTTTGTTTTTGTTTTTGCTATACACATTTTGCAGCTTTGGCATTACATCACCTTGTCCTATAGTTTCAAGGGCAATAGCAGTGCCTTCTAACTCTTCTTTTTTATTGCTATCTTTTTTAGGTGCTATTTTTTTAGCAACTTTTTTAGCCGTTGCCTCGTCAGACATTCTGTCTGTTTCTATTTTGCTTTTTGCTTTTTCTAATAAACCTGAATATTTTTTAGGTAAAATAGCATTCATATAAGCGCCAAACGGAACTTCCTTACCATTTTTTCTAGCTCTATAAGTTCTAGATAATTTTACTAGCTTTTCGTTAAATAAACTAAACCACTCAGCAACATCGTCCATTTTAAGAGCATCTTCTAATGTTAAGTCTTTACCTTTGTTTGCTGCTTTTTTAGCTAAAGCAAAAGCTCTAGGCATGTTATTTCTAACTAAAGCATTAGCAAGAGAAATAGAAGCCATGATGTTTCCGTCTTTATCTTTCAAACCTTCTGCTAATATTTTGTCTTGTATCTCTTTGTTTTTTGCTACAATAGCTTGTGTCTCTTCTGAAAGACCTAGTTCTTGTACAATAGTTTCGTTTTGAAAACCAATAGGCGTAGACTTTTGTATTTGCTGATCAGGAGCGTTATCTACTTTTTTATCTAACTCAACCAAAGAACCTTCTGCACCAAAGTCCATTAAACGATCTATAGCTTTGCTGTTGTAGCCTTTTTCTATAGATGCGTTATAGTCTTTTATAAAATTATAAACATCTCTACCACTGTTAAACTTAATCTTTTTCCAGCCAAGTCTTTGTAGGTTTTGTCTTATAAGATCACCCATTTTAGTAAAAAACCCATCGTTAAACTGTAGTGTGCCGTCCATTATAGATTCAGACATTACAGTTAAAATTTCTTCACCAGCATTGTCAGCGTATGCGTACGGCATCATTTTGTTTATAAAGTCTGGACTAAGACCACCCTTATTTCTTTCTACATAATCAACAACAGCGTTACCCATTTTTAACTGCACCTCTTTATTTCCACGAAGAGATTTAAAAAGAACAGCATGTAAAAATTCATGAGCAGCTACATTAACATTACCACCTTGTGCTAGTGAGTTTTCTTTGTTTATAATAACCTCGTAACTACCGTCTTTATTTTGTACTATAAAACCAAAAGAACTAGCGTTAGACTCTGCCTCTCTAGTTGTGTTTGCTCTTTCGTTTTGTAAATACTTAATGTTTTTAGCAGCTATTCTTTTGTCATTAGGTAAAGCAGTGTCGCTATTTAAAACCTCTCTCATAGCTTTTATTTCAGCATCTATTTCAGCATCACGCTTCATTTTCATATCGTTAAAATAATCTAAGCTTTCTTGTCTTGTCTCAAACTCTGTATATTTATTGTCTGACTGAAATCTTTCTGATATATAAGGACTTTTTCTACGCTTGTTTGATCTTTCTATATCAGCTTTTATTTTAGCTGTTTGCTCTTCAAACCTTTTATTTCTAGCTTCTCTTGTTTCATCGCTTTCATACTTCTGTATAATTTTGTTTTTTTCTAGAGTTAACTCGTTTTGTTCTTGAACAAGGTCTTGTATTAGAGATTTTTTATCTTCAAGCTTTATGGTATTGTCGTTTTCTATAGCTTTTATTTCATTTCTTAGCTTGTACGATTGGTTTTCTATATTAACAAGTCTATTTTTTTCTTCACCTTTCATTTGGTCGATGTTCTCAATATTCTTAGCCATCAACGTTTCTTTCTTCTCTTGTACTTTGAGCCATTGCGCTTCAAACTTATCTCTAGCAGAGCTAGATATATTTGGATCTATTATTTTATCACCAATAGCTTTTTGTTTTGCATTAAGATCAGACATTGTTTCAGTATAGTCTTTACCCATAAATATAGGAGAAACTTTACTATATAAAGTAGGTAGCGCCATTGTTCTTTCCATTACTAAACCTGTAAAAAAAGCGCCGTTAACACCTTCTGTTATGTTGACATCTTTACCAATTAATATGTCTGCGAAATTACCACCTAGCTGTGCGTATACTTCAGAACCACCTTCCATCACAGTGTTACCACCAGCTCTTAAAGTTCCACCAATACTAAAGTTTTGCACAACTCCTTTAAAACCTCTGTCTCTTATTTGTTTTTTTATCGCACCGCTATAACCCTTATATAAGTTAAATGTAATTTTTTCAGAAATAATTTCTGAACCACCAGTTATAGTAGAGGCTAGCCATTTTTCTGCTTGAGTGTACTCTGTACCGCCAAAAGCATTTGACCTATCCATTTCATCAAACTTGTTACCAAAAGCACTAGCACCCATTACATATATAGAAGCTCCACCTGTAGCAGCCATCAAGCCTATTTGAGGTACAAAGTTTGCTAAGCCGTGAAGAGCAAACATACCTAAGTCGTCAACACTACTAACATCATTAAAGTCTTTAACTTCTTCAACGCTATCATTTAAATTGTTAATAAAGTTGTTTACTTTTTCCTTACCAGCAAGTCTCATAGCGTCATTAAACATGTCGTTACCTTTTAACCCTTTTACTATGTTAGGCATTTTGCTAATATCGTTGTCGTAAAAAGAAAATAGTATATCTTCTGGTAATTCCTTAACAGCATTTACCATACCCTCTAAGCCGCTAGCAAGAGAAATACCACTACTGAGAAGCCAAGCGCCACCAGCAACAACGTTGTGGTTATTTCTTTTTATAGCGTTGTGATATACTATTAAGTCTTTTTCATTTTCTATAAGCTCTTCACTGATAACAAGTCTGTTTTTATAATCTTTTACCCACATTCTTATATCCTCATCTGCTTTTTTATAAGAAGCAATCATTTCTGAGTTGTCTGCAAAAAGTTTTTCTTGAAGTTTTTGTATACCTTGCTGTTCGCCTATTAAAACGTTTTGCTGTTCGTTAATAGAGTTCCACTGGTTAATTAAGTTTATATCTGAGTTTTCGTTTACATCTCCTAATGCGTCTTTTTGTTTTTGAAGTGCTGCTAGTTGAGAAGTTAATCCTTCAAACTGTTTTTTATATTCAGCAGATTTAGGTGCTACGTTTTTATTGTAATCTTTTTCAAACTCTTCTAGCTCTTTTTCTAATTTTACTATATTACCATAACTGTACTGTGTAGACTTTATATTGTTTTGAAGAGCTTGATTTATTTTAGAAATAAATTTTCTATTTCCTGGTCCTTCAGGTTTGTTAACATCAAATTCTGTGTTTGGTATATTAGCTTTTATTAACTCGTCTGTTTTTGTTTCTTGTCCTTGCTGAGACTCTGGCACCGCAAACTGCAATATACCTTGGTCGTTTTCTATAGCCTCGTCAATTTTTGCTTTAAAATGAGCCAAAGCATCTTCGTCAGTCATTACGTCAACAATACTCTTATCGCCATGATCACCGTTTTGTATTTCGTTCATAATTCTTGTTATTCTAGAATTATTTATTTGTGATATAAGTGACTCTCTGTCGTCGTTTTCGTTTTGATTTTGTATTTCTTTGTTGCGTAGCTTTTCTATTTGTAAATCTCTGTTGCTTTGACTGCCTGCTAATTGAGTTTGATTTGCGTTTACATTTCCTGTAACCTCACCACCACTAGGGTCAACCATTCTCATACCACCAAAGTTAACTGTAGGAGCTTGTTCTTCAACAACACTAGCATTATTAACTCTAAGGTTAAGCTCGTTTCTTTTTTTAATAAGCTTGTTATACTCTTCTAATGCTAATTCGTTTTCCTTTTTCTTTTCCTCTAACTTTGTACCTACTAATTTGTAAGAATCTATAGTTTGTATAATACCTTTACCTTCTTCAGCTCCTTTAGTATCTACTAAAAACTGAGAAAAACTTGTAGCCTCACCCTGACCTGACTTTTGAAAAGCTGTATATTGGTCTTGTAGCTCTTTTGGCACGTCTTTCATTTTAACAAGATTACCTTCAGGATCTTTAAATATACTCATTGACACGCCGTCAACGCTTTCTTGTACAGACCAACCTGTAAAATCTTGTTTTTTATCTTCTGGCTTATATTCAGCAGGAACTGCTGGGGTGGTAGGTCCGATAACTTTTTGTTTCCAAGTATCGAAATCATGAGTCACGCCAAGCTTGCTATGCAGCTTAGACAAGTAATCATCGTTTGTTTTAATTTTACTTGTCCAAGTGTCAAAGTCATGCGTAACTTCTAGTGAACTATGTACGTTTTGTAGATACTCTTTATTCATGTATTAACCTATATCGTTAGGATCAAAATCATTAGCAGGTGGAACAGGAGTAATATTTCCTTTTTTAATTCTAGCAGCTTTGGTTTTATATCTATTAACATCGTCGTAAGTCATATCTTCACCTTGAGATATTAATTGATTAACCTGAACTGTTTTACCATTTTCTTCAACGTTTATAACTTGATAATAACCTTTGCTTATTGTGTTGCCTTGCTCGTCTACAAATTCTGTGCCATATTGAATATCAACCTCGTCATTACCTAGTATGTTTCTAAACGCCTCTGTATATTTCTGAGCTTTAGAAACTGGCTTTTCACCTTCATCAAAATTAATATTATTCCATTGTTCTTCAAGGTTTCCTTGAGTAACAGCTTCTTCATCGGTAGCTTGATTAACTTTGTTATAGTAATCTTGAGCTTTTTTCTTCATGTCATTTTCAAACTTAATAGCTATTTGGTTTCTTTCGTTTTCGTCTTTGGCGTTTTCAAGCGCTATTCTTAAGTTGTTTTTGTGAGTTTCTTTATAAAGCGTAAACTCGTCTTCTTTTTGTTTAGCAAGTGCAGCTTGCTGAGCTTGTTGCTTGCCTTGTTCGTGTTGTTGCTTCATAGAATCAACATAATACTCTTTTAAAACTGTTTTTGTTATTTCTTTTTCTTCAGGAGTTGTTGGGTTCATTAATCTTCTTTTTATTTCCCCAGCATCTTTCATTGATATTTTGTCATACCAATTTTCTTCACCCTCTTCTAAAGGCATGCTTATACCGGCTAAAGCTAATTGTTGACCTGCAGAGCTAAGACCTTGTATTTCATTTGCAATTTTATTATCTATACTAGCAGAAAAATTACCAACACCCCAGTCGTCGTGCAACGCAGACATAAAGGAATTATCATCTTTTAACAAATTGTCAAAAGTTGCCGCTGTTTTATATTCATCAAAAGCCTCACCGCTTTGACCTCTTTTTATTTCTGCCAGAGCCATATCTTTAGTTGTTTTAGAACCAACTGCGTCTTGTTGTTTTTCAAATAATCTTTGAACTTCGTTTGCCGGCATTTCAAGATCACTACCATCGGGCATTTTAAATGTGTATGTTTTTTCTCCAAGCGCATCTTCATCTATTGTATAATCTCCAGACATAGAGTTTGAAAACACACCCATTATATGCTTTTCATCTGGAGTAACGTCGCTTCTTAACGTGCTCATTGCCTCTGCATTTAATTTTCTTGTGTCTTTCATTGCTGTTAAAGCTTGACTTTCTTGAGATAATTGCATCATAACTTTTCTTTGACAAGCGTCATCACCCAAAGCACATCTGTCGTATTGCTTTTTTAAACCCTTAACTTTTCTTTCAGTTAAGTCAAATTCAGCTGTACCTAAAGCACCACCTTGTAACAAAGCTTTTTCTTGGTTTTCAAAAAACTTATCGTCCATAGCTCTTCTACGCTCTTTAGCTTCTTCTGTTCTCTTTTTTACATCAGCGGTTCTAGCATCAACCCTACCTATAAGACCAGCTGCCATGCTACCTAAAGCATCACCTCCAGCTTGTTTAGCCGCTGTTCCAGCACCGTACGCCGTTGCTGCACTTTTTATTAAATTTGCATCTGCTGCCATATATTTATTTATTTATTATACTGTTGAACTTGGTTTAAAAAATGTTGAATCACCACCTGTTGCTAGGTTTGCCATTCCAGCGTCTACTCCAGATCCAACAGCAGAGCCGATTGTGCCAACACCAGCCATAGCTTGTTGTTTTGCTACTTCTCTTGCTTGGTCTGCAGCACCTTTTCTTTGCTGCGACATGCCTAATAATGTTGCTTGTTTGTCAGCTTCTCTTTGTTGAGCTGTTTGTTCTCCAGCCGCTTCAAGCTGTTGTATTCTACTAGCTTCTTGAGCAACCATTTTTTGATTATTTGCTTCTTGCATACCTATAGAAGCCGCTGCTTTTTGTGAAGCTAACTGGCCTTGATTAGCCATAGCTTGAGCTAAAGCAGCTATACCAGATCCACCTGCAGCAGCGTTCATTTGGTTCATTAAATTTGCTTGTTGCTGTTGGTTTTGTTGAGCTTCAAATTGAGCTTGCTGTTGGTTCACAGTTAAATCTTCAAACTTGTTTTCTAAGTTAGCATAAGTATTACTAGTGTCAATTTGCTCGTAAGCTTTTTTATTTTTTTCCATTTCAGCTGCGGCAGCTTTTTGCTCTGCTATTCTAGCTTTTCTACCTTGATTAGCCATTACAACTTGAGTTGCACCAGCCGCAACTGCTACGCCTACTAATATAAACGACATATCTTATTTTTTTTGATTAATGTATTTTTCATATTCTTCGTAATTTTTTGAAACTATTTCAGCTTCTAATTCATCTAAATCTTGTGTGTTGGTTGGGTTTTTATGCACATTTACAAATATACTTTCTTCTACAGCATATATAACTCTTTTAACACCTGGTGTTGAAACAACGTAACATGGGGCTATAAAATCTTCTTCTGAGTTTTCAGTTATTACCGTTATTTTTCCAGTTAATAGAAACCAAGCGTGTAAATGGTTGTGTATTGCTCCTATTACGACAGAGTCTTTGTCCATGCCCATCTGTCTAATGTAAATACCGTCAGCAAACGAATGTTTTAAAGGAAACTGCTCGGATCTTACAATGCTATTACCTTGATTACTAATTATATTAGAACCATCGGTGTTTTCCATTAGTATTTTTTCTAATTCTAGAATTTTTTTTCTAGAAACCAAACTTTGTGTAGACATATAATTATATTTAAGTATATATTATAGTTACACTTTTTACCATTTATTTACTACTAATAAACATATCCGTCCCTATACTAAACAATTCAGATTTAATAGTAGAGCTGTTTTTAAACTTTGTTTCACCATAATAACCTAACACGCTACTTAAATTAGCTTTATTGTCTTTACTAAACAATATAAAACTGCTTGTTGTTGGTCTTTGAGCATACGGCAAAGTCGTGTCACACACAATTACGTTTGTAGTATTGTTTATAGATGTAATAGCACCTATTTCTACTATATCAGATTGTGATGAAGTTAAAAACCCTCCGCTTGTAGATGGTGATAAAGTATAATAAGCCGTATCACCGATCTGAACAGACGTGTTTATTGGATTTGCAAATGTTAAAGTTATTGTTGGCATATTATTCTGCTGTTATAAAGTTTTGAGTTAATATATTTATTACAGTGTCATCTACTGGTGTTTGTTCAATAAAAGCATTACCTGTTATTTTAACAACGTTACCGTCACCACTACCAACAACAGCCGCGGTTAAAGACTCGTAGTATATTACAAGACCATTACCACCACTTGTTACTGAAAAATCAGAAGCTAAAGGCTGTCTTGAAACGTCTAATGTTTTACTACCAATAGCACCTTGAACGTCAAAATCAAAAGCTAAATGACCAGCATCACCAGTAGTTCCAGTTGAATCTTCTGTAAATCTTACATTTGCTTTTATTGTTGTTTTAGTGTCTGCAGCTGGAATAGCTTCGAAATTAGCAGCTGCATTTGTAGATGGCCTTATTGATATTTCAGGGTCATCATACTGATAAATTCTTATTGGATAAGTTGATGTAGCTCCAGATCCAGTGCCAGATATAGCGTAACCTGTAGTTACGTTTTCCATAGTAGCATCGCTATTACCGCTTTCGTTGCTATCGCTTTTAGTTACAAACACATCGTAATATGTTACCGCTGTTACTGGTGGAAAATATACTATATACTCGTGATAAGCAACTCTTACGTCATAATTTTCTGCAGAGTTAGAGGTTTGCTTAGCGTAATCAATAGCGTAAGGTTTTCCGCTAGGATAATATGTAGCCCTACCAGCTCTTGGATTAACTATATTTAATTGTACAACGCCAGAATTAGTTGAACCTGAAGTAAAAGTATTACTAGATTCTAAACCTTGACCAGGATGTGGCTCTGCAAAAGCTAATGTTTTTGTAGTTCCACCCGTAACTTGTTTTACCGTTAAATAATACCCAGCATAATCGCTACCGTAAACGTAAATAGATCTTGTTTCGCCTTCTGCATTTAAAGGTGTTGGACCTTGAAAACCGTCTGTAGCACTTCCAACCCCTGTTTGACCATTAACAGTTACAGATTGTATCATTTGCTCAGAACCATCGTTACTACTTGTTACCTGTACTGGAGTGTAGTTAGAGTATATCATTTCGTGGTGCAACGAGCAAAACTTTTCTATATTTTCAGCGTCTGTTCCATTTAAATCTTCTATAGCGGGGTCTGGTGGTGTATAATTTACCTCAAACCTATAAGTTGTTATTTGGCCATTAGAGTTTCTTGTTATTATATGGTGTAACGTGTAAGCACCACTAAAATCTAAACCTTGAGTGTCTACCGTTAAACTAGCGGTTATACCTGGGTCTGGAAAATAATAACCAGAAGAAGCTATAAAAGACTGCCCAAATATAGTTGTTGTTTGTCCTTCAGGAACTGTACCGTTAATTTTATATTCGTGAAATCCACTAGAACAATAAGGGTTAGCACTGGTACCATCTGCATTTACAGAAGACACAGTGTATGCGGTGTTTATAGCTGAAGAAGCTATACCTGTATAAGCAGCGTTTGTTGAACCATCGTTAACGCACGTTGTTGTAGATGACGGCGTGTAAAGCCTTATGCAAAAAGGTCTACCAACAGAACTACTTCTATCATCATCATCACCAAAAGTAGGTGCAACATAATCAACATCTACTAAAACAGTTAAATCAGAATTAGGCATTGTTGAACCGCTAAACAAATAAACTCTAACCTCTACAGTGTTAAGGGTGTCGTAAGGAGTACCAGTATCTACAAACTCAACTTTTTCAACCGTTGAATCTACGTTACCAGCATACCAAATGTTTGAACCAGAAGGATTTTCCGCAGCGTTACCTATTTTAAAATCATCAGCAGCTATTACAGAAGGCTCTGAAGGGTTACCACCTGTTGGTGTTATAGTAAAACTAAAGTAAGTACCAGATATAGTGCTACCACCAGTTTGTGGGTAAGCACTGCTTATAGTTGTCGATAAAAAAGAGTAATCGTTTATTGCCATATTTTATGTATAAGTTTCGCCATCATCCCAACCAGTACCATCTGTACCAGAAGAGCTATCATTGACATATAGTTTGTAAGAACCTCCAGATCCATCATCGTTACCGCTGTGAGCAACCGCGGAAGGATTACCTATTCCTTGAACAGAAAACTCTAGCCCGTCTAAATTGTTTAAAGTTGTTGTTTCGCCTTTTAAATAATTAAACCATTTTCCTTCTTTGTTTATAAATTCATCAACAATACCTGTTTGCAAGTCTGTTGTAAAGTTTTCTAAATACCAACCATCTACAGTTGTTAGATTATGGTAGTTACCATCTTGGAGGTTTTGAACAACTTTTGTTTGTGTGCCCTCATAATTAACGGTGTTAAAACTTTTTATCATACCAGGTTGATCGTTGAATATTACTGTTATGTCAGAGTAATATTGAGAACCGTAGTAATTATTGTTAACAGTATTTGTGTGGTGTTGCCAAGGAAAACCATCTTTAAAAGTAAAATACTTGCTATTACAACTAATTCCGTATTCTGGTATAAAATCATAAAAACTTTGCCAACCTCTAGTAGATTCTTTAAACGCAAGCGTATAGTTAACATTTACTTCTTTGTCATTACCTCTGTCGGTAATTGTTTTTAAAGTTAAATTATAAGTGTTTTTGTCTTTGTCAAAATTACCAATAGCTTGATCAACATAAACTTTTCCAAAATTATCCCTAAACCAAGTTCTCATACCATGTTCAGATATTGGTGTTATACCATCTCTTGACAACCTTATAACAGAGCCTCGCTGTCTATCTGTAAAATATAATCTATAGTTATCTGCTGCAAAAGACTCTGGGTTTGTTGATATACCAAAATCACCAACAAAAGGTACTGCTTGACCTAACACTCTTTCGTTAGACGTTACATTAGAATTACCGTCAGCATTAAATAAAGCATCTTTTTTAGATAATATTTTTAATACTTTATCTTCACATAAAGTTATTAAATCAGTATCTCTTGAGTAAAGTTTTTGTATGCTACCATAACTAGGATTTAAATCTTTTGTTATTTTTTCGGCAGCAATAAATTGATTTAATCTATTAATACCACTGTTACTATTGTAAATGCCAGAAAATATTAATCCATTAGGTCTGTGCTCTTCTTTGTACTGCTCTGCTAATACTGTAGAAGCTTTAACGCCTTTACCAATTACAACTTGATTGTAATCATCTCTTATTCTATCTGACTCAACACCATTACCAAAAGAATAACAATTAAAATAAGGTAGTATTATTTCTTGATTGTGTGGCCTATAAGTTTGTACTGTATTGTCTCCATCACCATGTAGTATTATTGCTGTGTCGCCGTTAGAAACTGCTGTTTGTACATAGGCGTGAACAGCACTACCGTCAGGGTGTTCAAATCTAATTTTTTCATTAGCTGATATTGCTACCGAAGCACCGTCTAAAGTTACTTTTTGATCACTAGCAGAATATGTTTTTACAGCAATAGTAGTATCAGCAGCACTACCATCATAATAAATATTAACCCACTCACCGCTAACAAGATGTTTAACTGTAGAACCAACTGGTATAAACTGTTCATTTGTTCTAAAGTCTATACTCATAGGATATGCTTGAGAAGCCTCGTAATAAATGTCAAGCCCTACATCTTCTTTTGGCTCAGTCTCCCATATAGCTGGGTTTTCGCTAGAATAACCACCTTCTTCACTATAAGGTTCTAATACCTCTATAACTTGACCTTGAGTACCATCGTGACCTATATCTAAAGGCCAAAACTCAGAAGGACCACTACCAAATTGCTTGTCAACAACAATCGTCCATCTTTGTCTTTTGTTGTAAGCATGGTTTGGAGAGTCAAGACCACCATCATCATTTTCATCACTCCAACTACCATCTGGGGTGTAGTTTCTTAAACCCCAAAGCTCTCTCACGTAGAGCACAGTATAAACAATTTTGTCTGGATCGTTTTTAAATCTAAACTTAGAACCAATAGTAAATAAAGCTTTAGCAAAAGCAACATCTTGCTCGTATTGAGGTTTTGAATTTACAGCGTCTTGTATTCTGTTTATAATATTAGCTGGACCGTTATCAGCACCATAAGGCCATATTCCAGAAAAAGAAATATCAATAGCATAGTTTTGTGCATGTATACCTTTTCCGTTTAAAACCTCGTTGCTTCCTGCAAACGCGGTGTCATCAGCGTCTTGCAGCAAACCAAGGTGTAAGTCTAAAAGACCAGCGGTTGGGTGTTGGAATTGATCACCACCCTGCCTATCAGCTGTAGGGCCAGGAGTACCACCGGCTATACCGTTATCATAAATAATGTTATTTCCAGGACCATTTAAACCATCATATCTATTAGAATTAGTTCCTGACCTAAGAGCGGCTTCATCAATAAACCAATTACCTTTATCGTGGTTTTTGTTAGATTTACCAAACTCACCCCAAAACCTTCTAGCTGAACTTGCTGAAGAACCACCTTGGTTGTTTGTTTGGTAAAAATAAGCATTAGCGTTTGTAACGTTCCAAGTGTAAGTTGTAGAGCCGTTTGTCCAAGTTCTAACACCACCAGTTGTCTGACCTATTGAATTAGAGCCTGATGGTATTCCAGCAACACCACCAAGAATAACACCGTCAATACCACTACCACTTGTACCACTACCTTGAGTAGTGTTTATGTATTGAACTTTACTAGCGTTTGTAACTACATAACTATCAGGATCTGCAACACTGAATAAATTTTGTTTTAATATTAAGTCTTTATTTATTTTAACAAAAAATCTACCATCAAACTCAGGTTTATTTTCGTATTCTGTATAAAAAAGCTCTACAGATAAAACACTTGCGTCGCTAGCGCCTAATCTATTGGCCCAAGTTTGAGGATCGTCAGTTGTTGCAAAAAGCATATCATCACCAAACTTTTCTTTTATAGTTATATTATATTCGTTATTTCCACTAGGAGCAGCTTTAATAACTTCGTAATATCTTGATTGATCTCCAACTGAAGATGTAAACTTAACTTCTAAATTGTCATAAGCCCAAAAATCACTACCCCAAACATTATTTGCATTTGCCTCTACTATTGTAAAAAAGTTTTGACCTACAAATGGAAAACCGCTAGAAGAATCTCCTATAAGGTTGTCAACTACACTGTTATAAGTTGCGTTTGCAATTTTACCTAAAGAAGTTCTTTTCTTTTTAATATACTCTGGCGCATCATTTTCAATTGCTATACACTTGTACCTAGCCTCCTGCTCTAAAGCAGTGTCATTGTCATGTTGTTTTTTTAATATTAAAAAAGTTTCTTCATCAATTTTATTTCTTTCTGCAGAAGGAAAAGACAGCCAAACACAATTATCTTCTGCATCGTACCAACGATCCATTGCTAAGTTATAATACTCGTTAGAAGTTTCTTTAACATAAAACTTCCAAGTCTCTGCCCAATCAGGAGCAACAGAGTTTATTTTTACTTTTAACTTATTGCTTTTTAAAGCTTCTTCAACATCTAGCTTTATTGAACCTGTTATAGGATCTGTTAATACAGGCGTTTCTCTACCATACTTATCTGCGTAAACAATACCTAGCTGATAAGTTCTCATAGTTTTAACAGACTTTGTGCCTTTATAATTATTTACGTCGCCGCTAACTATAGAAACATCTAAATTAGGTCTTATAATAGAGCCATTACTTACAATGTCGTAGTTTTGTTTGTAATTAGCATAAACAAGTCTATTAGCAGTAACTTCTTGTGCTAAAGCATATCTTGGAACGTTATCGTAAGGTCTTAACAATTGATTAGAAGGAAGCACTGCATGAATCATTTCAGAGTCAATATCAAACTTACCTCTTTCATATGGATATAAACTAGTGTTTGGCCATATTAAATCGCCGTCAATAGGTTTTATTGTTTTAACAGTATAACATAGTGGTGAGTTGCTTTCTTTGTATAATATGTCTACCTCAACAACATCTCTTGGTCTTAACGAATCTTCAACAATATAGTTTTTAAGTGTCAACGATCTAACGTTGTTTGTCATTCCTAAGTTATAAGCTTGTTTTGGTAAATAATCAAAGTTTCCAGGTAAAAATGCCACTTCAGACCAAGGCGCAAAAGTAGAGTACTCGCCATCTACATATTTATATCTATACGAAAACCTAGGAAATTTAAATTCAAATAAAGGTTTCTTTTGTTCTAAAGTTACCGACCAAGTTTCGTCAGAGTTTGCAACAGCGTTACTAACACTTAATATTGTTAATTCATAAGCGTCACCAGTAACACCAGGCATAATAGTGTTTGGTGGTTGGTGTTGCGAGGGAACAGCTGTTATCTCAGCTCTAACCTCGTAATCTGAAAAATCACTATAACTACTTTGGTTGTCTTGAGATTTTGCAATAATAATATCTCCTATTCTAAAATCAACTGCAGTTGTAAAAAAAACGTCAACTTTTGTAAAGCCAGTCGCGTGTGGAACACCTGTTGTTGAGTCTGTAAATCTTGTAGCAGCTATAGTTGTTATAATGTTGTTAGCAACTCCATTTTGATTGTATCTATCAGTAGTTGTAGAAGACATTTCTAAATACAAAGGTGTTACAGGGTTTTTTCTAATAACAGTAACGTGCTCTTCTTGTAAAAACACAGCTTTAGTACCAGCAGCATTTGTCATGACTTCTGGTCCTACAGCGTCATCTAATGTTGATACTAATCTTGTATGTATATTGTAGTTGTGGCCGTTGAAAGGTGCGTTTTGTAATGCGGCCGGGGTAGGTATATCACCAGAAACGTTAGTATCAGGTACATTTGTTAATTTACCTGTACCAAGTTTACATCTTGTGATATTTATTTTTTTAGGCTCAGACTGATTATCTGTCCAAAACAAATTGTCTTCTATTATATTTATTGCTGTTATAATATCTCCAGAAAAGTTTAATACTTTTTCAGCTTCAAAAACAACAGTAGCGCCAGATGCTACATTTAAAGAAATAGCAACTCCATTTAAAGGTGCTAAAGTAACAACGTTAGCAACAACAGATAACACTTCCCATTTTTGAGGATTTCCATTAGTATCGTTAAACACGGCATACATACCAGCTCTTACACCTGCAGCGTCTGTAAAAGTTAATGTCGCAGCACTACTCGTAGCAGCTGAAGTTGTTAATACTGTTTGGTAATTGTCAACAACAACGTATTTTACTTGACCATACTCTACGTTAACTTCTAATATAAAATCGTATTTTAAAGCTTGAGAACTATATTTACCAGGTCCTTTTACAAACCAATACAGCTTGTCGGTTTTACCATCTGATATAGCGCCAACACATTTGCAATCAGCAGGTAGCTTTGTTGATTCTATAAACCTGGTGTTACCAAGCATAGTTTGCACAGTGCCCACGTCAGAACCTTCTGAAGTAGAAACTTGAATATTGTTTGCATCTCTATACTCACCAGAAGGAAGCAATCTTTCATCAAGATCTTTATTCATCTTCCCCTGAGTAAAATTCCTTTTTAACTCTGGCATGTGCTAGTGTTTTATGTGTTTGGACTTACCTCTTAATATTTGTGTAAGCTCTTCAATTTTAATATTTGATAATCTTAGTTTTGCTTGTCTTATAGCAGCTCTTTTTTCTTTTTTAAACCTGTTTACTAAATACTCAGGCATATCTTTTCTAGTTGCCAACACAGCGTGTGCAATATATTTGTACATTGCTTCTTCAGCAAACTTATGTACTTGCATTTCTGCATCTGTACCTAAGCTGTCGCTTATATATTTTAAAGTTACAGTTTTACCATTAATACTAGAGCTAAAATGTATTTTACCGTTAAGCTCATCTATATAAAACGAACCATTGATTTGAGAATGTTGAGGGTCTATACCATATCTAACCCCTTCATTTGGCCAGTGTGTATCATCTTCGTAGTCGTCGGTGTTTGTATTTGAAGTGTGAGCTTTGTAACTTTCCCATGTCGAAGATGAATTATCTGTTGTTAAGTTAGTGCCGTCGGTAGCATAATCACCAACAGACCCAGCTGTTATATCTAACGGGTTTGATGTTTTTATTGCTGGATATAATATACGCTCTATACCAGCAGAATCTGACCAAGTTAATTTAACATAATTAACATAGTCTTGTGGTAGTACCATTTGCAGTGTAGCTGGTACTTCTATTTCTTGAGATTTTGTAGATTTAAAAGTGTCAAACGAAAGTTCTTGCAAGGCTCTTTGAGCGTGAAATGCAACATCCATTCTTTTTACTTTTGTAATTATTTTTTCTTCACCAACATAAGCAATAATAAATTGATTTATTATATGTTCTAATGAAACAAATTGATATGTTCCAAAGCTTGAACCACCGTAATACGCGTGTTGAGTTTGATTGTCTAGTAATCCCATTTATTATTGTTTTTCAGAGTTTTGTTTTTGTATATCTTCAGTTCCAGCTAATTGAACTAAACCAGGTTTGTTCAAAGTTACACCTGCTAATTCTAATATTTTATAAACTAGTTCTGTTTCTTCAGAAGCATGCAACTCAAAGTTTTGAGCGTCTGTAGCTGAAGAGTTGTATAAAGCATTTCCAGCAACAACATTGTAAGTCCACTTTACAGTAGCGGGCTTAGCTATATAGTTACATGTTATATTTGATGTTGAATATGATGTTGATGGTGAAGATGGAAATATTTTTAATTGCGTATCTGTTTTTCTTACGTAAACAGGTCTTGCATCTACCGGAGCTGCTAAAGGTGTTCTTAACATGTATTCAAGTTCTTTTTTACCAACTTTTTCAACTTCAACGTCGTAACTAGTTGCTCCGTAAAAAACAGTTCCTAATCTATACACATCAGTTGGTAGTGTTGCTTGATTACCACTCATAGCTGACATAGCTACTTTAAACTTTTCAAACACAGATATTTTTTCTTCTAGCACGTTCATCATACCAGAATATTCAAGATCGTTTTCTTTACTTCTATCAAATTGATTTAAATCATAAAAGTATTGCTCAAATATATCCATTTGAGCGTGATTAGCAAATAAATTAAATTCTTGTGGCGTTATATAGCCTCTTTGTTCTTTGTTAGCTAAAGCCAATACTTTTTGATATACTGTATCTATGTTTACCATAATTTTTTATTGTAGTTTGCGACCGCCCCGTAGAGCGACCGCTCCTACAGTTTGATTATTTTAATCGTTTTTCTATATTTGCATATATTTCCATACCTTCATCTGTTTTAAACCAAGCAGCTAAAGCCGTGTACGGATGTTCTTCAAATGGAACTGTGAATAATTTTCTATCAGTTGAAGCCCACAAAAAGTCTCTTTGATTTACAAGCTTTAATATACCACTCTCAACAGCTCTAATACCAAAGTTTCTTAACATTACGTTATCATCAGAGGCTAACTCTAAGAATAAAACTGGATTTGACTTAGCAAATATAAGTAAATCTCTTTTAAGTTCTTTAGAACTCATAGTAGACACCTCAGAGCCTTTTTCTACTCTCATTACAGCTTCTGCCATATCAACGTCCATATCTCTAGCTGCCATAAGAGCGTCAACTTCTAACTCTAAAATATCAATTTGCTCAGCTGCAATCTCAGCAGGTTTGTGTTCTTCAAAAAGAACGCTTCTGTGCGGGTGATATAAAGATAAAAGTTTTTGTAAAACAGTTTTGTTTTTAGGAACAAATAATTGCCCGTTTTGAAATATAATGTGCTCTAATCTTTGCTCGCCCTTCATTTCATCAACAAAAACAGTTCTTTGATTAGAAGTATATTTTAATTCTCTTTCATATCCTTTTTCTTCGTCAAACCAGAATATATTACTACCTCTTATTAAATAAGTCAAAGGTGATCTACCTTTTGTTAGGTAGTACATTCTATCTTTTATTTCCCAAGTTGGTTTTTTAGGTTCAACTTTTTTAGGTTTTGGTGTTTCAACAACTGGTGTTTCAACAACAGGTACCTCTACCTCTTGTGTTTTTTGTTTTTTTGCCATAATATAATATATAATAAAATTAATAAAAAGAAAGGGTCGAGGCCGAAGCCTCGATCCTTAATAGTTTAATGATTAGTTCATTAACATAAAGTTGTTAGCACCTTGAGTGATTAAACATCTTTCTGATAAATAATGAACTTCCATAACGTCTTTTCCAGAAGTAGTTGCTCCAACAGAACCAGTGATCCAAGTTTTTAATCTTCTATCATCAGTTTGCGAAGCTCTATATCTTACGTGTAAGAAAGGACGCTTCATGTTAGAACCTAATTGCTCATCATAAACTGAAGATACACCAGCAGGAATAATAACCCCTCTAATTGCATTAACAGTGTCATTTAAAGCACCTCTAGTACCTTTGTCGTTTAGGTATTTAAAGTCAGACTTGTAGAAGTCATAAGAACCTCTTCTAAATCCAGAAAAACCTAAATTTAACGCCATGTCTTCAGAGTTGTTAAATACTCCGTAAGAAGTACCACCAGCACCGTAAGAATTCATAGCAGCTAACATATCATCCATAGCTAAACTAGTTGATCTGTCAACAAACATCATGTTTTCTTCAATAGCACCGTTTTGGTCAAATACAGCTAAGATAGCGTCAAATTCAGCTAAGTCAGTAGCAGCATTAATACCAGTAACACCAGTAGTTTGGTGACCTCTGTTTTCAATAGCTTGGAATAAACCTTCCGTACCATCTTGAAGAGCGCCTCCGTCAGTACCACCAATTGCACCAGCGCCATCTACAGCAGTTTCAGCTTCTAACATAGTCATTTCTAAGTAATCAGTAAAACGAGCTCTAGTATCACCTTCAGCCTTTAGGTACCATAGGTAACCATTTTGACCTTCTTCACCAGAAACTTCAATCCAACCAATTTGCGTAGTATCAGATCCAGACACTTCGTAGTAATCTTTCATGATAATATGCTTGTTAGAGTGAGATTTAAACTTAGGAGAGTTAGCAGCAGATCTACCATCAGTTCCTTTTTCAAATTCAGAACCAATAACTAATACTCTAATTAACTCAGAAGTAGTAGCAGTAGAACCTAAAGCTGTAGCCATGTTAGCAGCTCCATAAGCGATAACTTCAAACTCAGCACCATTGTCACCATCAGGGTCAACAGATGATACATAACCTTTAGCCGTTGCGTTAGCAAGAGACATAATTACCATATCACCAACTCTTAAACCTGGAGTAGTTCCAACGTCGTTTCCATCAATGTCGTTTTCGATTTCGTACTTGTTGTTACCAGATACATATTTAGCAGTGTAAGCTAAATGTAATCTACCTTGCTCTGACCATATAACTCTGTCAGAAGTAGAAGCTTCTTCTGCTCCAACTTGAGCTAAGAAACCTGCGATTGTTCTCTTACCATAAACCTCAGCTTCTTTTTCCATAAGATCTGGTAAGTATTGTTGTGCCCAACCTTCAGTTGCAGCAGATGTAAAATCTACATAGTTAGACGACAACGTTTGTTTTCTAGGAGCAGCATCTATACCACTCGCACTTGTAATTGCCATTTTTTAATTTTTTTTAAATTAGTTATTTATTTTTAATTTTAAACTTAAAAGTTGGAGAAGTGTCATCGTTAAGCACTCTTACTTTAGGACCACTTGTGTTATCGTTTGAAAATGACTGCCTTGGATTCATACTTACGTTTTTAGCCTTAGCAACACTGTCTTTCATAGCATCAGCTTTTCCTTGTTCATAAAAGTGATTAGCAATAGCGTCGGGATTCATTGCTGTAAATAAGGATTTATGATAACCCTTAGCATCTGACATTTCATTATTTTTATTCAAGAACTTCTTGACAAAATTATTAATGTCGCTTTGAGTTTCTTTTACCTCACCAGCGTTCTTCACGTTAAACCGATATTTTTTATCACCGACGTTATATTCAAAACCTTTGAATTTATCGTTAAAAACTTGTTGAGTTTTTAATTTAAAAGTATTAGTTTGTTTGTCCGCTATTTTTTTATTCTCTTCGCTTTCTTTGTTGTATCTATTAAAGAAATTTATTGCTTTTTGCTGCTCATTAGTAAGCTTGCTTCCAGCTTTAATTTCTTCATAGTATTTAGACTTTTGCCCGTCTAGGTGGCTTTTAGCGTTGGCAACTTGCTCTTTTAACGCTATTTTCTTTTTTCTTATTTCTCTTTCCTCATCT
>Ga0181417_1000128_pt1 | contig 23793 bp, 21 predicted proteins | sample 40SPOviralmetaG_FD_130142 | JGI IMG/M metagenome (GOLD analysis project Ga0181417, IMG submission 130142) | Marine viral communities from the oligotrophic San Pedro Time Series (SPOT) site, San Pedro Channel, CA, USA - 40 SPOT_SRF_2013-02-13 | ecosystem: Environmental > Aquatic > Marine > Strait...
AGCAGAGGCTGAAGCGAAGGCAGAGGCAGAAGCCGAAGCTGAGGCAGAAGCTGAAGCCGAGAAAGAGGCAAAGAGAGAAGAGGCTAAAGAAAAAAGAGAAGCCAAGAGAGAAGAAAGAGAAGCCAAAAAAGAAGAAACCGAATCTGAAGAAAGCGAGGAGTCTGAGGAAGCCGAAGAGAGTGAAGAGTCAGAAGAGTCAGAAGAGTCAGAAGAGACTGAAGAAACTGAAGAATCAGAGGATACGGAAGAACCAAAAGAATCTGAGGAGTCTGAGTCCGAGGAAACTGAAGAAGTTGTAGAGGAAGAATCTGAACAGGAAACTGAAGAAGCGGAAGAGCCTGTAGAAGAAGCGGAGGAAGAACCTAAGAAGAAAAAGAAAGGTGGCTTCTTTGGACTATTTGGAGGAGATGATGAAGAAGAGGCCGAAGAGACAGAAGAAGAATCAGAACCCGAGCAAGAAGTTGAACAGGTAACAGAAGAAGAGTCAGAGCCCGAAGCTGAAGCAGAGCAACCAGAATCAACAGAAACGGGCCAAGAAGCCGTTGAAGAAGCTCCAGAGGTAGTAGAGGTAGAAGAGGCTCCAATCGACGAACTAGACCCAATTAAACCACACTCAGACATAGAAAGTAATGACGCTGGAGAAATGATTGAAACAGAACTTCCAAAAGTATTAACGCCAGACGATGCTATTGTAGTATCTCCATCTGGGCCAGTAAGATCAGTGTCACCAATCAATTAAAAAATTTATGATACAAGAAATAATAGAATTAGCAAAAGGAAATTTACTTAAAATAACAATAGCCACAATCGGTATTTTATCTATCGTGTTCCACATTCTCCCCAAAGGTGAAAAGAAATCTGGATTTTTCGGCTTAATAGGGGACGCAATCAACTTTATTAAAAATATATTTAAAAAATGAAAAAATTACTTATACTACTACTACTGCCTTTAATAGCGCATCCTACCACAATCACTTCGTTTGAAAGTTTTCAATTAGATGTCAAAGAATACGAATTTCTTAGACCCGACGGAAGCTCGCAAGAAGACGAAGGTGAATACGCTTACGCATTAGCATCATTTACGGTAGATGTGGCTGGCACTTATTCAGTAGAGAATGTTGGATTCTATGGCGTTGTTTATGTAGGCACGGACAATGATTATACTCAGAATCAAGGTTATACATTTATTGCACCTAACACACCAGATTGGAAAGCGGATACAATGCTTTATGTATATAATGAAGAACCAAATTTAGCAACACCATCAAATCCATTATATTTTGCAGATAACGATGACAATGATAATTATACTGGCGAAAGTAATGTTGGTGATTTACTTTTTGCTTTAAGCGCAGATTTAGAAACCAACACAACCTATTATGGTCTTATAACAACCTTTGATCCTAAAGTAAATGGAATGGGCACGATTAGAATGGATGGGCCAGGAAATGTAGATATGACATATCTCACAACAATACCCGAGCCATCAACTTATGTGTTAATACTCGCGTTTGGTGCATTCTTGTATGTAGCAATTCGTAAAAGAAATGCATAAGTTCCTTATAGTTTTATTATTAGTAGCATCCACTCTCTACGCAGAAAAGAAGTTTAAGCTGACTTCGTTCAGCAGAATATTCTACGACGATAATGTTTTTATGAGGGCGGCTGGTACGCCCAATCAAACATCAACTTTTTACTTCAGCCAATCGCTAGGAATAGAAGGTAAGTTCTTTAGGGATTTAATAAATCTAAAGGCTCAACCAGAAATAAGACATAGAAGTGTTGACAACAAAACACTGATATTTGGAAACATTGGTATCAGAGGTCAATACGAAATAACACCAAAACTCATTCTTAATTCTACCGATTCATTCTCTCATTTAGAAAGGGAGCCAAGCGACATTGATGATGATCTAGATGTGACTTACTTCATGTATAAGAGTTCGTACATGCTGACGTGGAAACCTCGGCATCTCTTAAAAGTTAAAGGTGGTTACGAAAACCATATCAAACGTTGGTCAGAAAACTTACCAGTAGGAGTTGGCGCTGAGTTAACTAACGGTGACTTTACTAAAGATGCATTTACGTTTGGCGCAGAACAAATTATTGGCAAACGTTTTATTCTAGAGTTGATAGGCAAGAAATCATTTTTAGATTATAGTGGAGTTCGTGGAGCAATTGATACTGATACATATTATGCACAATTTTCGTACATAATGAATCCCTCAACTGTTATAAAAATAAACTATGGTATAATCGACGCGTTAATAGAAGACCAATATGGGACACTAACTGAATATTCAACTCCCACGTATGGAGCGAATATAACATACTTTACCGAAAAGGGCACAGTGATTTTGTTGGGCACTGTGTACGAAGTTCTAGATTCATCTGTAGCTTATTGGAATATGAAAGAGAATTTAAAAACATCTCTTATGATAAAATATCCAATCACGCCAAAACTTGAAGTAAACGTAATGGGCGCCCATCTCCTTACTTCATACAAAGATATTGGTAATCGGTATAATGCTGGATTGGAACGTGAAGAAGAAGTGTTTATGTCGAGCATAACTTTTGCTTGGAAATATAATGAGAGGCACTATGCTGAAGTTGGTTATCAAGGCCTGCATCTATTAAACAAAGATGCCGATGTTTTTAAGAACAAAGCATTCGTTGGGTATCGCTGGGTATTTTAATCACTCAAAATTTATATAAAAATTACAGCCAGTTTTATTTAAAATTTTAGCTAAATTTTTTTCATTATCTAAGATAATATCACCGTTACGAATGATGTGTATTTCACCATCTTCATCGCTTTTGATTTTTAAACTACCTTCCTTATCTATTCCTAAACTTGAAGATTTTATTGGGTAAATTATTTTTTTATTTTTTAAATAATCTAAATTATCGTATTCTTTTTGTATGTCGCCTTGTTGATCTTGACAATTTTCCCAAGCGTTGATAATTCCTTCTACAACTTTTTCTGTAATAAAATTCATATCATATTTTTTATTTGATTGTATTTTTAAACTTGTCGCTATGTCTTTATATATATCTGGAAATTGAATAAGCTCTGTATTAACATTTAAACCTATAGAAAAAATATTTTTATAACATATTTTGTCTTGGATAGTTCCTTGGGATTGCATACCAGAAACTTTTTTTCCGTTACAATAGATATCGTTAGGCCATTTTAATTCGAAATTAAGCTCTTTAATTGTTTTATTTAAAATTTTACAAACTTCTATACCCGCCCAACAAGGAAGAATTAAAACATTTTCCATATTAAGATCTGGCAAAGCAACAGAAAGATGCAAATTATCTTTAGATTCGCTATGCCATCTTTTGCCAAATCGACCTTTGGCTGATGTCATTTTATTTGCCCTAACAGCAAAAGGGGGTTTGTGGTTTTTAGATATTAATCTCTCTGTTTCCCAAATTACGCCATCCAATTCTTCATGAAAATATATTGGGGTGCTCATCTTACATAAATTCTCTTGGCCTATTTTTCCAAGCAAGGAAAACATAACTTCTCCGATTGCCAGAAAAGGTTTCTACAGCATGGGGCATTCCGCCAGAAAAGACAACCAATCTATTAGCTACTGGCTTTACTCTTTGCATCTCTTTGTCATCTTTATCATAAAAAATACAGTCTCCGCCCTCTAGATTTTCGTCAACATCATCATAAAATAAAAATGTATAATCTGGATATACTACACTTCCAGACAACATTAACAGAGCCGCATCACAATCTATATGTCTAGCTATCGCTAGCCCGTGACCGCCAAAATTTAATGAATCATAGCACCACCACTCAAAACCAGCAAAATCACAAGGATACATTGAGGCTATTTTAGATAAACTTTTAGGAAAATGTTTTTTTGTTATCCATTGTTGGAGATGTCCTTTTTCGTGTATTCTTGATTCAAGAGTTTCTTTGACTTTTTCGGAGTTACGAAATTTTTGTTTGTTTTCCTTTGTCCCAGTGTATGTTCCTTTCATACATTGCGAGTTAGGTCTTAATTCATTTAATGTATCACCTCTCCAAGTAGCGTCTATTAAATTGTCTGTGTGCGGGCAAACAATTTTGCCTGCGAATGAATTTATATCAGAGACAAAATTTTTTAATTCTTCTTCCGTTAAAACATTATCGTATATCTTTATCATGTCGCGTAGTTAAATCTTTCAAAATCTTCTGCCCAAAGTTCTTTTACTTTATTCTTTGAGGTTTCTGTATAATAACTCATATAATTTTCAGAATAAGAATCTAAGTCGTTTTGATTTAAATGGGGCAATATAGGATCAATAGTTAAATTATTATCTGTTACAAAACCAGAAAAATCATTCTGTAAATTTTCGAATCTTAAAATATTAATCTCAGTATCTACATCAAGATAAAAAGACTGGGAAAGATGACCTATGTCTTGGTTATCTACACAATAGTCAATAAAATTAGACAAGCCCTCAATATCGTTGTTATAAGCTCCAAAAGTTGTTTCAAAATGTTCACTACTTAGGCTCTTTTTATTAAAGAAAAATTGAGAAACCATTCTATCATATGGGTCTCTACAAACTGCAAAAGACGGATTATCTAAAATACCACTACCTAAAACACTGATAGCTTTAGAAAAACTACAATGTGAATAGGGCCAAATTTTAAGGGTGTTTCCAGGGTATACATGCAAATCAAACCAATCTCTTGCTGCTATTTGACCTTGATCATAATTTTCGGAACCACTCATGCTTTCATCTGTAATGGTGTTTTTATCGCCTATGTGTGCGTAAATACTAGATGATGCACATTTAGGTATTCTTATAAAATTCAATTCTGGCATATATATTAATTATTACTAAAAGTTTCGTATATTATAAATTCTGGTTGAGCTTGCTTTTCTTTATATTTATTTGGAAAAACTGTTACAGGATGTTTCTTGCCCTCTATTACTACATAGCCAGCTAAATATTTGCCATTTTTACCTTCTTTTTTCCAGAAAGCTCCCCTTTGTTGTTCCGTCCATTTACTCATATTTAAGAATATAAAGTAAATTTTTGAAAAGTCAAGTTATATCTGCTACAACATCTAACCCTGCATAGGTTGAGCCGTACGCTGCGCTGGCTGAAGCGGGGACGTGTATTTCGCGAGTCTCAACTGTACCAGTGTAGAATATATCCCCTCCATCACTTGGAGGACTTGATGCAAGTAAGTTAATAGTAGTTAGGGCATTGGCGTGTTTGAATGCACCACTTCCAATCGAGGTCACATTGCTGGGGATCGTGATACCAGTTAGGTTATTACAGTAAGAGAATACACTATCTCCAATCGAAGTCACGCTGTCGGGGATCGTAATGCTTGTTAGGCTTCTGCATGTGGAGAAAGTTCCATTTTCAATTGAGGTCACACCGTTGCCAATTGTAACGTCGCTTAGGTTTTCACATACACCAAATGCATTATTCCCAATTCCTGTCACGCTGTCTGGGATAATAATACTGGTCAGAGCAGAGCAGCTATTGAATGCACTTTGTCCTATTCCAGTGATCGAAGCACCAAGATTAACGGTAGTTAAATTAGGACACTGACTTAGCGCAACGCTTGGCAAAGTGTCGATAGCGTCCCCTATCAAAGAAAAACTTTTAATATCGCTGTTATTATTCAGACTAGGAAGATTAACGCCTTGACCACTTACTCTTGTTGTGCCACTAACGTAGACATGAGAATTTTTGTCATACCAAATAAGGTTACTACCTTTGTAAACTTTGTTGACATTTGATTGAGGTACAGCTTCAAAAGATGTATATTCTGATTCTAGATCACTTGCTGTAATTCCAGTAATACTATCTACGACACCAGTTGTAATATAAAAATTCGTGGCGCTGCCAGCGGCATATGAAGTGACAAATCTACCAGAATTAGGCCCAGATTCTAAACGAGTGATACCATCACCGTAATTGCCAGCCGCGTCATAATCGTCTGGATGAATTGTGTTCCAATGATTACTCGTTACTTTGTAAAGAATGCCAGCTGGAGTTCTGTTAGATTTAATAGAAACTGTATTTTCAGTTGGTGTTCCTATATTAATTTTATATGCGTCATTAGTTATCATCCGACAATAATATAAACGGTATTAGTATCTGGTGTAATTAAATTATAAGCCGCTTGCGTCATTTGTCGTATAGTATTAACTGTGGTTGCGTCGCTTCTTACATTTTGAACTGGCGCTCCTGCGGAGGTGTTGGAGACTCTTGTAGCATCTCCCAAAGAGACAGATCTTATCGTGTTATTGTCATTTACATCAACGAACATTTCTGTGCCGTCGCGTCTAAACATACACATTTCTTTGGGCAATCTAATAGCTGGTTCTTTACCTTCACCGTTAGTAGATATGCCAAATTGTGTTCCAGTATTGGGAAGTGTAAAAGCAACAAATCCATCACCAGGATTGAAAGCATCACCCAAATTAGAACAACGAACGCCAGCGCCTCGACTATTCGTTGAATTCCAAATACCAAATTCGGCGACATTTGGTGGAGTTCTAACATTTTTGCCGAAAGCGAAGGAATCGTTACCAGATGTAATGTTTTGAAATCCAACAGCAATTTGCCTTGCTCCACTGGCGCAAGTGTTGCTTTGGCCAATGGTAAAAGAATGATTTCCTTTTTTTATGATGTTAGCTTTACCAAAAGCTTGCGAATAAACTGTAGTACCATCTGTTGTATTGCTAAATCCATAAGTAAAAGACTGATCGCCAGACTGTACGTTTAGTTTGCCAAATGAAAAACTTTCGTTAGAACCTGCTACAAAGTCGTTATTAATTCCAACGCTAAAGCAATTTGCCCCCGCCATAAGAGAAAGTCCACCATCATTAACAAAATAATTGGAGCCATCTTTAATAAAAGCTCCAGCATGTTGGGCCTTCACTCTTTTAGTAATGCTTGTAGCGCCAGAATCGACTATAGGGAAGAAGTCACCGCCTAAGTCTATATCTGTATGAGCCAATAAATCTAATTGTGATATTTTTTTGTCTGCCATTTTTATTATTTACACTAAACATCCTGCTCAAGAACTAGATTAAATCCATTTTCTTGTACTAATATGCTAGAATTTTCTGTTAGTATATTATCGGAAAGCCCAGGAGTACTAACACCTCCAAAAAAGTTTGTAAGATTAGTGGGTCTAAAGCCAGCATCTACTGGTGTAGAAATTTTACTAATAAGCCCAAATTGATGGTACTTTCTATTTAGCTCTTGTATAATCTTTGCATATAAATTATAATTTTGACTAGTTGGAAGCGAAGACGTTAATGACCCAATTCTATCCGCAAAATGATCATTTGAGAACAAAGTTTTGTTCGAACTTGTGTGTATTTCTTTTTCTAATTGATGTATACTTTCAGACATATCAAGACATAAAATTAGTTAAAGTTGTTGGGGTTAAACCGCCATCTACTGGCGCGACAATTTTATTGCTTAAATTTAGTAATGTATACTTTTTATTTAGCTCTTGTATAATCTTTTGATAAGAAACTAAATGAGTAGATGTGCTATAAGAACTACCTAATGATTTGATTCTATTAGCGTATCCATTATTTGCAAATTCTGTAGGGCTTTGATCCCTATGTATCTCTTTTTCAAGATTATGTATAGATTCAACCGACATTTATGTTATTTTACACAAAAAAAGTAAATTACTTCAGTCGTGCGCAAAATTACACAATTTAATCTTCAAAACTGAAAATTTCCTCTTCTTCAGATTCGGAACTACATTCTTCTATTTTTTCGTATGTCTTTATAATAGTACCGTTTTTAACCAGAAATGAGTTTGTTACTTGTATTGCAGTTTTTTCGCTTACGGAGCTAAGATCATTATAAAGCGCTATTATTTCATTATGTAATGGGGCTTCTTTTAATAAATTAACAGAATTTTCTGTATATAATATTTGAAAATGTGACATAATTATTTGTTTTTGTAAAGTTTACACTTTAAATTTATTAAGTATAATCTATTTTTAGGCCCACCGAGACCCTGTTTGTTTGAGAGCCGACACAATGCCAAAAAGGTTTGTCTTTTGAAACTAAAAATTTTCTATGTTGCCAGCCTTTTTTATCCCAATCTGTAATTATTTCTTGAGTTTCTGGGTCTTTGTATCTGAAGAAGCTTTTGTTATTTTCGGCGGCCCAAGCAAAATAAATACGCTCCCCTGGAGAATTGTTGTTTGTATGCCATCCGCAAAAAGCATTTGGAGGATACCAGAAAAAACCAGAATATTTTCTTTTAGTGCCTGTTTCCTCTCCTATCATCTCTTTTAATTTTAATTGATAAAATATTTTCTGATCAAGGAATACCCTATTATCATTATCTTCGATAAGCTTAGCGTAGGTTAAATCTCCATTGGCAATTATTTTATTTAAGGTTTTTTCAGAGAGTATGTCGTCAACATTATATGGATCAACAGTGAAATTATTTGATTGGTCTATTTTTTTAAAATTATATAAAATTTTATCTAACTCTTTATATATATGCTTCATATGTGAAAAATTGCGCTAATTGGATCATCATATTTAATTGTTATATTATAATATCTCTTTAAAAAGTTTAAATATTTTTTTAAATCTTTTTCTTTTCTGCTTAAAATTGTATGGACTTCATCAAAACCCAGACGCTTCATACTCTCGAAAGCTTCGTAAGAGGCCTCAAACATACTCTTGTGTAATTTAAATTCCTCAGATTTAAATATAAAAGGAATGTAGCATAGACCATCTTTTATTCTAAAAGACCAGAACCCATAAATCTTGCCACTTTTTTCATCAATTGTAATGGTATTGTATTGGGAAGAATCTATCAATTCTTTTGTTTTTAACTTAAAAAAAGCAAATTTTTCAGTAAACGTTCTATGCGCTCTGCCACTATTCAAGAAATATTTTGTTCCAGCTTTCTGTTGGAATTTCATTATTTGATATGATAATTCTTCCAAATATTTAGATTCATAAGGTATTAATTTATAACTTTCGCAAACTCTCATTTTAAAAATTCTATATATACCCTATCAAACTGATCTTTTTGCATGATATTGATTTTAAATGATTTTTTCATAAAATTAACATACTTGTCATACCTATCTCTTTTATTTAAACAGGCGAAAATCCTTTTGTTTGGGAACTCATTATGCATCTTCAACAATAACAAATATTTAAATACTCTATTGTAAGGTATTGCTTCATCCTTAAAAACTAAAATTAAATCAATTCCATCTTCAATAATACGGCTATCGTCAAAACATGTATATCCTATGATGGTATTTATTTCTGTATTTATGCCAACATAATGATATTTATGAGTTTTTATTAGTTTTTTTAACTCCCCTTTTAGATAAGGTAAGAAAAAAACAGGTTTTTGATCTTTGCACATGTTATGGTGCTGACTTAGCTTAGCCTTTCCTTGAAATTTAAGAAAAAGCTTAAATACTTCTTCAAAGTCTTCAGATTCGTATTTTCTATATGAAATGTTTTTAACGTTCATTTTATTTTTATGTTTTCGGTGTAATATACTACATGGCAAATGGAATAAATCAAGATTTTGCAAGGGCTATTTTTGATGTGGAACCAACAGCATTGTTGGAACTGTATACCTTGTACTATGATTATCAAAACGATTCTCAATCTCAGATCAATTTTCATGGAGGAACGAATGGAATTGGCGGCTCAATTATATTTGATGGGCAGGAATATCTACCTTTGCCTATAGAATCTAATGGATTTGACATATTGGGCGACCAAAGGCTTCCTAGACCAATTCTAAAAGTATCAAACGCTGGGCTTTATATTTCTTCTCTTTTAAGGCGTTTTGACAACTTAAATAACGCAAAAGTAGTAAGAAAAAGGACATTCTTAAAATTTTTAGACGATGCAAACTTTCCCAATAATAAAAATCCATGGGGCGCAGCTAATCCAAGCGCAAGAATGCCAGACGATAAGTACTTTATTTCAAGAAAAGTATCAGAAAATAAATTAGCAGTAGAGTTTGAGCTAGTATCTAGTTTAGAATTAGAGAATATAGAAATACCAGCTAGAAAAATATCATCAAGATATTGTTCCTGGATTTATAGGGGATTTGGTTGCCGATACGGATATAACGAAACTGCCGAAAAAGCCGATAGACCAATTGGAACCACTGATGATCAAACTTTTATAACTGGTGCGGGCAGCTCATTCGCTTATAATGGTGATCTATTCCCTGTAACAACATCTGCTAGCAGCGTAAATGATTTGATAGATAATAAGGGATTGTGGGAAACCGACACATCTTATGCTATAGGAGATTACGTTTTCAAATATAGCGACAGGGTTTCAGAGGGGCAGGGTCTTACCTCTAATTATTATCAACAACACCCAGTTTATTACATATGTAAAAGCGCTCATACATCAGCTAGTGGTGCGCCACCAGAAAAAAAACCAGACTTGTGGATTAAGGACGAATGTTCTAAAAAATTATTTGGTTGTAGACTTAGATTTGCAAATGATGATTTTGGAGGAGTAAATAATAACAAAGATTTACCTTATGGTGGATTCCCAGGAACAGAGAAATATTCTTACTAATGAGTATTAAAAGAAAAATAGAATTTGAATGCGAAAAAGATGTTTCTGAAGAACGTTGTGGCTTTGTTATATATAAGGATGGAGAATTAGATTTAATTATGTGCGAAAACCGTGCGGAAGATAAAAAGAATCAATTTTATATACCAGCAAAAGAATTTCTTTATATAAAAAACAATCACGATATTGTTGCAATTTATCATTCACATAACGACGGCACGGAAAAGCCTTCTGATTTTGATATAAAATCTGCTGATATTATTTGTTACCCATTTTTAATTTATTGCACTAAAAATAATAAATTTGGAATTCACACTCCAGAGTATTCAGACGCGAAAGAAAAACATTTTAAACAATTGATGGAGGAAATAGCATGACTGAAATAGTACTACATGGATTGGTTTCTAAAAAATTTAAAGACGTCCACAAAATGGCGAATATAAAAACTCCTTCAGATGCTATTTTTGCTATAGACGCCAATTACGATGGATTTAAAAATTTTTTCTTAAAGGAAGCGAAAATAAATAACTTTTATCAGTTTGTTGTAGATGGAAATCTAGTAGAAAATGCTAATGAAGCATTAGAAAAAAAGGAAATGAAAAGAATAGATATAGTTCCTTATATTGGCGGATCTGGCCCAGCAATTATAGCATTTGTTGTTACTTTAGCTATTGGATTAGTAATGGCTGGAATACAATATTTAATGACTCCTATACCCGAAAACGAACCAAAAGTAATGGTAGCTCAGTTGGGGGGTAATTCTTTTTGGTTTGCATCTAAATATAATCTTACGAATCAGTTTACTTCTGCCCCTATAGGTTACGGCGAGTTAAGGGTTGGATCGACTGTTATAGAAACACAAATTAAAGCAACAAATAGAAACGAAACTATTTCTGTTGGTTCTTCTAATAGTGTTTCAAGTTCGCCTGGTGGAGGTGGAGGAGCGGGAGGCACCTACTAATGAAAACAAAAATAAAATTACATGGTAAATTAGCAAAGAATTATGGAGATTCTTTTGAGTTTAGTAATATTAATAAACCATCTGATGTAATTAAGGCAATAGAATGTGTATTGCCAGGATTTAGAGATGCAATTATCGACGCAGCAAAGGTTGGGGCTCATTATGAAATAATTGTAAATGGTAAATCAAAAAATGCATTTGAATTAGATAAGAAAGTAAAAAATATAGAGCAAGTCGATATAATTCCTTGTTTACTTGGGCAGGGGGGAGGAGCCTTAGCTGCCCTGGTTCTTGGTGTTATAGCTGTGGGTGTAGGACTCGCCGCAACAAGTGTCGCCGCAGCTGCATTTTTTATAGCTTTAGGCGTTGGTTTGATTATAGCTGGAATTATGTATCTATTAACTCCAATACCAGAAACCGAGCCTAATGAAAACAGTATTAGAGCTTCAATTAGAAATTCATCTTTCTTGTTTCAAAACCCAAGCAACACAGCAACACAAGGGAGAGCTATACCTGTCGTTTATGGAAAATTAAGAGTTGGATCTTATGTTGTTGGTACGTCTGTAACAAATTTTGAACTACACGAAGATACGCAGCTTCAAAGAAGATTTTCAGCAAACAATACAAATGCATTACTAAAAATAAACAAATCTTTTGGAAGCTCTATATCTGAATTATATAGGACTTAATAATGAGAGATTATATACTAGAAAAATATAAGAACCGCGATACGTTAGCTATTACTGGTAGTTCTGATGGCGGCGGTGGTGGCACTACACCAAACGTAAATCAAGCCAATGCTGACAGACTGAGTGCTGAGTTCGCTAGAATGCTGCCCCCGCTTGCTAATGATTTATTATTATCAAGTGCCGAGTTGACTGCATCAGATATGGTTTCAGAGGGGCCTATTGAAGGATTTGTAAATAATGAAGGGTTGCCCTGTCCCCCGTTAGAGGCTACTTTTTTAGATGGAACAGCTGTTGCTGAACCGTCTTCAAAAAAAATAACAAAACAAGATTTAATTTTTGAAAAATTAGATGGTGTCAGATCTGATTATAAATCCTTTGTTAGTGGAGAATTGGATGGATATATAAGTTATTTAAATTCTAGGTTCGTACATAAAGAGCCAATAGTAATTTCAAATTGGATTCAAGGCAGGTCAGACATAAATGGAGATTATGATTCCGCCATTAATACTTATAGGGGAGGTAAAGTAGGTCCGCTACAAACCTCAGATAATATTTTAAATTGTACTCCAACTGCTTTAAAAAGTACAATAATGAGATGGGGGCCTGGAGCAAAAGGTGCTGGTGGTGGAACCGATACTTCTGAAATGGCGCTAGCTCCAAATGAAATGTTGTATAGATATGCTGGAGCTGGATTTAGAAAAACACCATACTCATATAGAAAAATTTATCATCCTAATTCCGTAATTAACAGAGATGATTATACTTCCCCTTCTTATGATTACGTATTTAGTGAAGATCAACCTGTTTTATATCAAGGAAGTTATGACTTTGGATGCTCTATAACTGAAAGGGGTTTTTTGAATAGATCATTTTGTTCTAGAGCTTTTTTTAAGTTTATAGCAGAACCTACATCAAGCAATGGTGACTACTCAAATCATCAGAAATTTTGCGCAACAGCAGTAAGATTGACTGGAATTTATGATAGTAAATTCCCAAACGGAAAGCCTGGAAAATATACATATTCATTAGCCGCGCAAGCAGAGCCAGAAGGTTTAAAAGAACCTCTTATTGACGATGTTGTAAGTTCTATAAATTCTATGGGGTTAGATTATTGGAAGCCTATAAGATTTCATGAATCTTATTATCAATTAAATCGTTCAAGTACCTCAATTGATGTCCCAGAGGATCATCATAGTCGTGCAAGAAGAGCTGGCAAATATAATAAAACCCCAAAAGATTTTTCTTATATAAGTGGCGGCGCAACTCAGACAAGAAAAATAGATGATGGAATCGTAACATATAACACATGGAATTCAAAAAGAATCTATGTAGAAAAAGATGAAAATGAAACTGATGTAAATGGAAATGTTATACCAAGGACTAATCAAAATGCAGGTAACGACGTAATGTCGGCTGGCGGGCTACCAAAGTTGGTAAGAAACATACCTCTAGTAACACCCCAAAGAGTTCACCTATTTAGTGAAAAGCTGATTGTTATGGATCAAACGGCAGGATCAACGGATACAAGAGCATACTTACAAGAAGGATCGCTAGTAGGAGTTAGTGGTAATGTTCAAAGATGGTACAAACCAAATAAAACTTATAGAATTACTGGATCACTTTATTTTCCAAACGATAATGTTAAAGTTGATAGTTTTAATTTTTATTTAGTAGGAGATTCATCGCAAGGTATAGGTGGTCAGAGCATAGCAACAGTGGGCCCATTTAAAGACAACAATTGGAGAGATTTTGATTTTGAATTTACAAACAGCGGAGATGGGAATTTCAGAAAGATGAGATTTAACTTAAAGAACGGAAACGATTCTACTGGGTTAACTCAGACTGGAGATTTTATAGGAATTAAAGATTTTACGGTTTTAGAAAAAACATTAAAAAATGAAGAGCCAGGAAAAGATCCGCGTATAGCGTATATGAATTTCAAGGCGCAAGATTTTTTAGGTACGGGAGTTACGATTCAAGGGAATTCATATCCGTTTAACATGTCTCCTTTTGAAAAAAGTTCAGAAATAAGTTTTGCGTTAAACAATGTCCCGTTTGACGTAGGAGATAGTAATGCATTAAAATTTTTATTCCCCAAAATAACTGATTTTGAACTATCTACAAAAAATATAAAAGAATCTATAACTTTAAGAACTGTCACTAACGAAACAGCAAGTTGTGGCACAAAAAATAATGATGATATGAAATTTCCATTTGTGACGGGGGCAACCAACTCGCCCACTATAGGATTTCAATTGTCAGAAGCCCTAACTAATGAAATAGAAGGTGCTTTTTTGTGGCCAGTATGGCTAGGTGACGATTTAGATCCAGTTAATAATTTTGGAAGCACTTCGTCCATAGATACTGGGAAACTTTTTATTGATTTAATTGAGGGAGAAGACATTGGATTTAATGGAGTTTTGACATCAGATTTTTATGAATCATCCAAATTTTCTAAATTACAATCGGGAATAGAAAAAGGTTACGATGTTTTTGGTGTTATAACAGAACCTCCGCCTCCATTTGGTACTCCTGTTGAATTCCGCCTGGAGATGGGCAGTCTTGCTGGCACAACACAAGATTATGGTATTTTAGCCACCAATGGAACTTCTGACCCTCACGTAATGGAGGGGGTATACATAAAAACTGGAATAGATGCTTACTACTCTCGTCACGCTGATACCGATAGTAACCTTTCAAATAGTTTAATTGATAATCAACGGAATGCTTGGGTTAGAGTAAGATCACAGTCCGAAGGAATAGATACAACTATAGATATAAGTACGCCCTATGGCGCTACCAATTTTGTAGGTTTGAAAAACGGGGTATTTCATGACGTAGATGGAACTTCTCTACCTTCTACTGGAAGAAACACAAACAATTCAGCATTTTATAGTGAAGGTGGTACTTGGAAATGTATTTTTGATGGAGCGATCGACAGTACAAGATTTGATTATTACCCTTATGACTATTTCGATTCTTATGATGATTTTGGTTGGGTAGCTATGAAGGGAGATGAATATGATACTTCGTCCTCAACTTCTACCAGTTATGAAAATGATGATTATGATAATCCTTGGGAGGTTCCATCTTGGAAATTCCAAGGACTATTTGCAGCAGTTGCAAGTTATTACGGACCTCAAGGGAAATCAGTTAATGTTTGCCCTAATGATACTCCAGGTGGTCAAGGTGGTGGTGTGCTACCAGGAGGCGCACCACAACCTGGATGTGCTTATGCTCCGACAATGAACAGCCCTTATTATTATAGTTACGCAAATCAAAGAAGGGTTACGCCAGTTGGACACCCATTTGATCCAAAGTCTGGGAATTTTAAAGATTTTAGAGACGAACTTGGAAGAACGGGGGATTTAGTCGATGGAACTATTGTAGGTAGGAGAACTAGTATCCCCACGAGAAAAATTATATATTTACATGCAGCAAACCCAAATTTAGGGGCGCCTAGCGCCAATGTTACTGGTAAACCATTAAGCATAAGTTTAAAAGAAAGTCTTCCAACTGCATTTAATTTTAATAATTTTAAAATAGATTATAGTTTAGGAGAAGAAGATCAAAAACCTCTTAGTAATGAAAGTGTCACAACCACAGAATATAATAAAAACATATATGGACCCAATGAGATTTATAGAGCTGGTTCTGCTGTAGGAGCGGCGGGCGGCGCAGTCGCTGATGTTACGCTCTCAAGATTTGATTATGGCACTGGCCCTTTAACCCATAGGGGAGCTACATATTATAGATGGCGAGTAAGCAGTGTAAATATAACAAATGGTGGCGCAAATTATTCTGATAATGTTACATTAAATTTTAATTCAAATTTACAAACTTATGTAGATCCAAATCCTACCGTAAATGTTAGTAATGGTGTCGTTCAAAGTGTATCGTTTGCCAATACAGCCGCTAAAGGACAATTCGAAGGAAGTGGTTTCATTTTTGGCAACTACAGCGCGCATACATATGGTCATTTGTCGCCAGTAGTCACAGCGACAGTTGTTGACGAAAACGATGGAGAAGTTGTAGCAGGCGACCTTTCTTTAAATTTAACTGGAGATAATACTGATTATAATTATGGAATGAGAAAATACAGTGCTATAGATGGCACTGCAAGCACGGACATCGAATCAGACGGAACATATCAATCAGATTGGATGGAAAATATACCATTGGATGCAGATATTGTTCCTTTAATTCATGCTATAACTAGAAGAGAGGTAGACTGTGTTAAAATAACATTAATTATAGAATCCCTTTATCAACAATTAATACAGGGACAGGATCCATTAGCGGGCGCCACTATAAAAAGGGACGGTTTAGATATTAATTTTTCTGTTTTAACTTATTTTGATGGAGTGCCAGAAAGTATATATCCGAAGAAGGAAACTAAAATAAATTTCTTTGGAACTGTGACGACTTTCTATGCAGTTGATACCGAAGAAATAGCATTGCCATCTTATTCAGAAATTTTAACTGCTTACCCAAATGAAGATTATAAAAGTCTTTCAGTGAAGTATCCTAGAGTGGTAGAAGTTAGAAAAAATGATTTTGAAACAAATAGTGTAAGAATGTCTAGGGATGCAAGAGTTTTCCAAGTGGTGGAAGTTATAAAACAAAGTTTTAAATATCCATTTTCTGCAATTATGAAGAGTTCTGTAGATGCTAGAACTTTTAGAGAGCCACCCAATAAACAATGGAGGCTTAGATTAAAGAAAGTTTTAGTACCTTCTAACTACTATCCTTTAGATATAGATGGAAGTGATAAAAGATTTGTGAAAGATGCAAATAGAGTAGGAACTAGAATAGTTTACGATGGAAATTGGGATGGAACATTTAAAACTGCTTGGACTGATAATCCCGCTTGGATTCTTTATGACTTATTAATAAATCAAAGATATGGGATAGGTAATAGAATAGATGACTTACAGGATATTAATATATTTAATTTATATAAGATTGGAAGGTATTGTGATTCAGTAAATGATAATGGAGAGTTTGTTGGGTTAGATGACGGAGTCGGTGGATTGGAGCCAAGATTCTCTTGTAATATAATGCTTACGGCGTCACAAAACGCGTTTCAAACAATAAGTGACATTTGTACTGTTTTTAATGGCATGGCTTTTTGGGTTAATGGAAGATTAGACTTTTTCGCAGACCAGCCAAAAGAGCCAATGACATTTTTTAATAATGAAAATGTTTTTGATGGTATATTTAATTATACAACAACAAATAAGTCATCATTATTTAATGTGGCGGAGGTAACTTTTTTAGATAAAAGAGATGATTTTTCAGCTAAAAAAGAAATAGTAATGGATGAAGACTCGATGCGACAAAATGGTGTAATAAGAAGAGATATAAATGGCAAAGGCTGCACCAGTAGAGCTCAAGCTGCTAGATTAGGCAGATATATTTTATACACCAATAAACTGGAAAGGGAAATAGTTAATTTTAAATCGTCAAGTGAAAGTTTAATGCTTTCTATTGGAGATGTAATAGAAATACAAGATGAGCTTAAAAACTTTGAAGTAAGTTACGGTAAAATTTTAGAAATCGAAGCGGGGTCTGTAACAATAGAAGACAAGCCAAATGTTAATTCGATATTAACTAATCCTTCTGGGGCTTTTGTGGTCACTCCAACTGGTCAAGATCAACTAACTGAATTATATGATCAAGTTCTAGCTGGTGGTTTTATTACAAATAATACATTAGACAATTTATACGATCCACAAGCAGTCAAGTTAGAAGTGACTGGAGCGATAAGGGTTGATAACAAAATTAAAATAGGTGTAGCAGATCCGAATTTTAGGTTAAATCTTGTACCAACTGGTACATTGATAAATTTAGATTTACAAAATAGAAATACACATCAATATCGAGTATTAACTATAAAACCAGAAGAGGATAATTTATATTCAATTACTGCTACAGAGTATAAAAAAGAAAAATTTAATTTAATTGAAACCAAAGAAGATTTTAAAATAGATGAAGAAGATTCATATAATGTAGGCATACCGAATAACACAACAAAACCCCTTAGTGAGCCAAGTGGTTTTGGAGCTCAAACAGTTCTCGTCAACAGTAGAGAGCAAAATATACAGTTTAATATTACAGGCTACGCAACTGGAAACGAAACCGCTTACCAGTTAACTGTTATTTCTCCAAATGGTAAAGTAGATACTCAAATTGTTCCCAAGTCAGAAACGCTTGCACTGGCAGGCCCAAGTTCTAATAATTATTATGTCACCAAAGGAGAAGTTAAAGATTTAAATAGTTATGGAACTTATAATTTTGAAGTTAAATCAATTAGTTCAAAAGAGATATTTGGTACTCCATCTTCAATAGATTTTACTTCACCTCAGACTACATTCAGTCCGTCTTCCTTAGATACCGACGGCGACGGATTAACAGATTATGAGGAAAATGTTATATACGGAACAAATCCAAACAATACTGATACAGATTTTGATGGCTTGTCTGACTATGATGAAATTAATACGCATGGAACAAATCCTTTAAATAGGAATACTGATGGAGATTTGATAGATGATGGCGGGGAACTAACTATAGGAACAGATCCATTAACATTTAATGATCCTAGTGAATTTTACCCGTTGATAACTGGATTCAGAATTAAAGACACAATAAGACAGAGCGGAGTAGTTGAGTTAGCGTTCGCGAAAGGCGCTTATACCATACATGGCATATTACCGAATGTAAATGGATTATATCAATTAAGCGGAACTATAAACGGAAAGACAGCATGGGCTGGTGCAAGAGATTACCCAAGGGTGGCAGGAGACACTGCAAATTATATATCAAATAATAACCCATATAAAAACGTTCACAACCCAGGGTCTGGAATGGTTACTTATGACTCAACAAGTGGTCACTGGAGAATTGAAACTAACCAAACATTTGCGTCAGCATACTTCAGAAATGTACAATTGTGGACTGGAGGCTCTAATGCAGGGTATCCTTGGGAAGTAACCGATTGGAAACAAGTATCTATGGTAGACAGTGATGGTGATGGCGCTCCAGATTATGAATCCGTTTTAGATGAAACAAGCGATTCGACGACATTATCCGCAGCTGGTGCCGCAAGCCTCCCAACAATATTTTTCACTTATACACAAGATGGCACAGTAATAGATTTATCATGATAAGGCATTCAATAACAGTTTTACCTCCAAGAGAGCCAAACGTAAAAATTTCTAGTATATTTTTAAATCAACAAATATGTTCGGATTTTAATATTTCTAAAAAATTTATTAAAATTAAAAAAGAGAATAATATGTTTATAAAAATACAATTGTTTGATATAGATAATATGAGAAGCGTAGGCATAGATTATCCTAATTTATTTTTAAATTCTTACATATATGAAGAGGATACCAAGGATTATACAAAAATGTACTTAAAATTTAAGAAAGATGGGGTAATAATAAAACCAGGCGACAAAAACATAAAATTAAAAATTAATCTGATAAGGCGAGGTGAAGTAATTGATTATTGTCTTATCGATATAGTGTAATATAATTAGGATGAACAGGGATTATTTAAAAAATAAATTAAAAGGTATTCGAGGAGAAGCTACTTTACAGCCGCCAGAAGAGGATAAGGCGTATCAATCTGTTGCATCCATGGCAGTTTTAGATTTAATCTCGGAAGGCCCAATTTATGGATTAATTGATGGTGTTGGGAAAAAAGCAAACAATATAACTGTTTTAGAATCCTTGTATTTGGATGATACTCCAGTATTACCACGAAATACATCTTCGCCGAGAACGGCAGATATTAAGTTCCAAAACGTACAAATGATACGCAGATGCACTAGCGGAAACTTAGCACAAGCATTTGCGAACATTAGCGGACATTTGGAATCTGGCGAATCTAAAAATGTAAATAATACATATCTTTCTAATGTTAAAAAAACGGAGTTGGGTGTTGATAGTGGAGCTTTTTGTCAATATGTAGAAGATAATGGGTCTTTGGGTAATTATGGATTTATACAATATTCATTGTCTGGAATTTTTCCTACTGGCAACAATTCTGCAGAGAGAATATATAGTCGAATAAATAGAGACGCAGATGGGATAGGTCCGTATAATATAACAGTATTTAATTTAGATGCTTTTTTAGGTGAGACAGGGTCTTCTTATGGACATAGTTTATACCAAAGAAGCGCTAAAAACTCAAAAGATGAAGTTGTAAATATACCAGGATCTATACATTATGGATATCAGCTTTTTAATGATGATAAATTTCCATATGATGCATCTCCATCAAGGCTGGGAACAGTAAGTGGTAAAGTCGGACAACAATTTATGCTAGATGGCTTTTGTGGTGGTGGAATAACATTTTTTCATATCGGAGATAATGTAGCAGAAGATAGTAATGGTAATTTTTTAACTGGAAAATTTTTTATACAAAGAGGCTCATCTAATACGAGAGACGCAATGGAAAGCGGAATAACAAATAACCATGATGTCTTTATGTTTAGCAACGCTAGTGATGGAGGCATTTCATTAGAAAGGCCAACTCCAAACCAAGTATCCCCAGAAGTGGGTCATTGCGCAGGAAAAATGCTATCACTTGGGTTTGTAAGTGATGCTGATTTAACTTACAACTATGGTAATATTGATTTTGATTTTAGGGATGGTTTCGAAACGCAACCTAAAATGCAAGGGCACTCAGAAGGAACACAAGATTTTGATATAAGAAAAAAATTATTTGGCCCACTTGAATATGGAAATCAAGCTAGTCTTGGAGATGGATCTGGGTATAATGACACCAGGCTAGATGCAGACGGTGGTACAATTGCAGATTTTTCGGCTTGGATGTTAAACCCGCCCCTAGAATCAGATGCATATCCATACACCCACACAATAAAAAGAATGGATGTAAAAAAATGTGTGCCTACTATAGCTGTAGAACAGTTAGGAGATACTATACCTACTGGAGATGACGCGGGTGTTCAAACAGCTGCTAGACTTCTTGTTAGTTTTGAACTTGGATTTGAAGGTGGAGTAACTGGTGATGTTGGGACTTTATTAGCTGCTGGAAATAGTTTGCAATCTATAGCTTTAGGTGAATATAATACAAGAGAAGAAGTTAGGTACTCTGGTATTATCGTTTCTAATTATTTAGATACATATTCTTCAATAAGTGATTTGCCGCCTAATAAAAGCTTAAAGCATTTACAAGTGGATGATACAAGTGTACCAGGTTTAACAATGGCTTTAATAGCGGCATATGGATATGCTTCTGGTGATTATTTATTTCCTGGAGAAGATTGGAAAGTTCCAAATAGAACTTTGACAATTAGAAAAGAAAGTTATGAAACGGATTCAACTTTAATACAAAGAGAGTGTTCTATTAGTTATGTCAGTGAGACTATAGGAGAGCCGTTTAGTTACCCGCTTGTTGCGTTGGGGGGTACTATATTTGACGCTAGAAATTTTGCAACTCAACCAACTAGGGATTTTGAAGTAAGGGGAAAATTAGTTTCAATACCATCAAACTATAACCCATTGAATGCAGACGGCGAAGATAAAAGATTTATAAGCAACGAATCTTATTATGGAAAAAGAAATATATATAGATTCAATGCATCCGCATCTATACCTCACGCTATAGTTTATCAAGATATAAATTTAGGAACTAGTAATTTTGAATTTAAAGTAAAGGCAAAGTTTGGCACAAAACATACTTCAACTTCATATCAATATATTTTTGATACTATGGGAGGAGTTACAAGCGCAAATAGAATAGGTCTATTCCAAACTGACAATAAAATAAAATGCGCAACTAGAGACGGATCTGCTGTCTTTAAGGAAATCAATGTAGATATATCTTCTAATAGTGCAAGTGATGTTTTTGAAATTTCAGTTTTACGGGTCGGCCTAAAAATCACTCTTACAGTTAAAGTAGGATCTACTACTGTAGGCACATCTAGTCTTACAATGAGTAACTCAATGACAATGAACTTTTTAGGAGGTAGTAGACAATTTGTTATTGGAGGAAATGGAAATTCAACTAACACATCTGTTGGCGCAGGACTATCAACAAATTCAAAAATTGTAGATTTACAAATATATAAAAATAATGAATTAAAACATCATTGGGACGGAACACAAGCTTTTTCAATGAGACATAGTAGGCAATTAAATGAAAAATTAGCAGGCTATCACGCTAGTTTAAATGATCCAGGAGCAGGAGATCAAGAGGATACTACCTTTGAATTTGGCAAAAATAAAGTAAATATTTATAATGGTTTATGGGACGGAACATTTAAGTTAGGGTGGACAGACAATCCTGCATGGATACTTTATGATTTAATGACAAACCCTATTTATGGAGTAGGGAATGTAATAGATGACAGAGAAGATATAAATATATTTAATTTATATCAAATAGGTAGATACTGCGATGCCGTAGATGATGATGGTTATTTTGATGGTCTTCCAGACTCAACTAGAGGATTAGAGCCTAGATTTAGTTGTAATCTTAGAATTTACGACGCGAAAAATGCTTTTGAAACATTAGGGAATATAGCATCAGTTTTTAGAGGTTTTACTTTTTGGGATGGCGTTGGTTTAAATTTTTCAATAGATAAGGACAAAAAAATTAGCGCTATATTTAATAATTCTAATGTATTTGATGGAGTCTTTAACTATGGGGATATAACAAGTACCGCACGATTTACAAGGGTCGAAGTGTTGTATGCTGACGCAAATGATTTGTATGGCAACAAAACAGAGTACATAGAAGATGAAGAAGGGATAAGAAAATATGGAATGATAACTAAAATGCTCAATGGATTAGGATGCACATCCAAGTCCCAAGCAAAAAGGATGGGTAAATATGTTCTCTTCAGTAATAAAATGGAAACTGAAATAGTACAATTTAGAGCTGGAAATGATTGTTTGTTTTTGGAGCCAGGAGACGTAATAAGAATAGACGATGAGCTGAAAAATTTTGAAGTAAACTACGGAAAAGTTTTAGAAATAGATACCTCAGCCACAGAGCCTTATATTTCAGTAGAAAGTACTATAAACGCTAACAATATACAATTAGGGGCTAATGGAGGGGTTTACCTATACACTAATAGAAAGCAAACTGAACTTGAAAGTTTATATGATGTTGTTAAATACCAAAGCACTTATGAGTTTGGAGAAAACTCCGATGTTTATAAGGGAGCAGTAAATAGCGATTTTATTGACACACATAGTTTTTCAGAAATACAAAAAATTCAAGTTACTGGAACAGCAATAGAAACAAACAGTATTAAATTATTTTTAGATACTGGAGACCCCAATATTAGTAATTTAACGGGAGTGCAAACAGGATCTTTTTCAAATATAGAATTAGTAAATAATGTAGATACAACATATAAAGTTGTAAAAAAACAAGCAACCGAAAGTAATTTCTTTCAGATTGAGGCTATGCAATATAATTTAGAAAAATTTGATAAAATAGAGAAAGACGATTTTGATGATGAAGAAATAACTTATAATATAGGGATACCAGCGCAAAATGTAACTAGAC
>Ga0181417_1000130_pt1 | contig 23664 bp, 43 predicted proteins | sample 40SPOviralmetaG_FD_130142 | JGI IMG/M metagenome (GOLD analysis project Ga0181417, IMG submission 130142) | Marine viral communities from the oligotrophic San Pedro Time Series (SPOT) site, San Pedro Channel, CA, USA - 40 SPOT_SRF_2013-02-13 | ecosystem: Environmental > Aquatic > Marine > Strait...
GATAAAGCATTCTGTAAAACTATCAATAAAAAGAAGGGGAAAATTTATATCTTCGACTGAAATAAGTAATAAAAAAACGACTTGGGAAAAAAATCTAAAAAGGTTCGACTCAAAAATTTTTTAAAAAGACCGACACTTCTTTAGTGCTTATACTATTAAGTTATAGGTTATTATCTTTTGTTTAAGTTATTTCTTTTTAAGTGTCTGGAGCGTCTGGAGTATATATAACTATACGAAAATAATAAAAACAAAATAAAAACTTTTTAAAAGTTATTAACAATCTGAGAAAAGAGATTTAAACCTCGTACTCTCGAATCACCGATTGAACCCCACCAAAAAATAATCAACAAAAGGCTTGGTCATGTGAAATATTTTTCGTATATTTACAAAGTAAATTATAAAACATGAAAAAACTATATCTACTACTCACCTTAATTATATTGAGTTCTTGTGAAAAGGAATTACTTGAGCCCGATATTATAGATGAACCCGATGTAACAATTGATGCACCACCGGTGTATTACAATACGGCAATTGAAAATCACGAATGGAATAATGGGTGGTTTAACCACAATACTCATAACGAGAACAATAAACTTAATGCAAATTTCTTACGAGGATTTACATATATTGATTATGGTGGAGATGGAGATATGGATGTTTTTATTTGTAGACCACCTTTTTTAAATGATGGTATGGGTGGGGATAATTTAGATTATGGAATACTTGTAAAGGAAGGTAACGATTATGTTTACAAAAAAGATATGATAGAAGAACAACTTCCTTATTACGCAAGTTTGATACAACCTGTGGATTTGGATAGTGATGGAGATATGGATATTGTTATATTCATTGCAGATGATGTTGGTAATTATAATGGAGGTTCAACTCCCACTACACCTTCGGGTGGTATATTTGCTTACATTTGGGAAGATGGTAAATTTAAACTAGAAGAGATAGAACCTTATAGTGAAGGTGGTAATCAATTCTTTTACCATGGTGGAACTCTTGGTGATGTAAATGGTGATGGGTTGATTGATATAATGGCTGGAACTGTTGGGGAACAAACCTTATGGTTAAACAAAGGTGATTTAACTTTTCAAAAATATATAAACTTTCTTGAATTAAATGAAGGATTAAGTACATTTGTATGTTCACAATTTTTATTTGATATAAACGAGGATGGTTATTTAGATTACATAGTAGGGTATCCAAAAGACCAATTGAACCAAACTTTAGAATTTTCTAATCATGTGTATATATATTTCGGTACAGGCACATTCCCATACTATAATGAAAGTCCTGATGTTACTTTAGAAAATCCATATACCGATTCTAATTGGGAGAACGTAAATACTTGTATGATTGATTTATCTATATCTGATTTTGATAACGATGGTGATTATGATATCTTTACAAACTCATATAGTAATATAGGAGGTGATACTGGTCATTTAATAAATTACTATGAAAACACTAACAATACTTTTGAATTTAAAAACATATTCAAAGAAGGTAATCAATTTTACCAAGGATGTAATTCTGGTTTTATGAAAGTATTGGATGTTGATAATGATGGTAATAAAGAATTACTATTGGAATCAGGCAAACCATATAACTCACAAGAGTGTTCAACAATTAATGGATATAAACTAATCGAAGGTAAACTTCAAAAAACAAGAATATAATGGAAATAAACCCAAACAATATTAAAATAAAACTAATACTAATGGCATCTTTGTTGTTCATATTTGCACAAGGAGGAGCATGGTTACAACATAATCTACAATTTAAATATCCTAAACTTGGACCTGAGTGGTGGGGGTGGTATGTTGCATCAATTCCAATTACTTGGTTGTTTCTTAAATCAACACAATTGGGAGTAACTGGTTTTGGTGGTTCTGTATGGGCTAATAGATTCCTTGGATTTGTAGTGGGAATGATGGTATATGCAGTATTAACACAATGGTTCTTTGACCAAGAAATGACAAGAAAAGTTTGGATTCAAATGGGATTGTGTCTATCCATCTTGTTTGTACAATTTTACATGAAATAATAATTATATAAAGATATGAGAAAACTAACATACATTATTACAGAGGGAGATAGAACTTACGGAATGGAGTTCATAACCGATAGAACAGATTCATTTACTAGAAACGAATATACAAGACATAGAAAAGATTGTACTATGAACTTAGTAGGAGATGACCCAACTGAAGAAACTGAAGGAACTGCACGAGAAATTAAACTATAATGATTCTATATTTTAGTAATGAAACGAAAGAATAAAAAATATCAAGAAACATTGAGTTGGGATGATATGTCATATGGTGAAGCTTCTCATCATATTGGAAAGAAGATGACTGAGAAAGTACAGAAATCTAAAAAAGATTTTAAACGAAAATCAAAACATAAAAATAAAGATACCTATGATGATTGGTATCCTGACAATTATTAAAATAATATATACTTATATATAATGAATAAAAGAGAGTTACTTATTATAGGGTTTTTATTGTTTGCAGTTGTGATACGATTAATACCACATCCACCAAACTTTACACCAATAACGGCATTAGCATTATTTGGTTCAACAACATTTAGAAATAAATGGTTTGGGTTATTATTACCTATTATTGCAATGGGAATATCTGATTTATATTTAGGATTCTATTCTATATCGATATGGGTATATAGTTCATTCTTCTTAATTAGTTTATTAGGATTATATTGGAAGAAGATACAAGTTAAGAATGTATTTATATCATCTCTTATCTTTTTTATTATCACCAACTTTGGAGTTTGGTTAGGTGGTTATCCAAAAACAATAGAAGGATTTTTACTTTGTTATACAATGGCAATACCTTTCTTTATAAACTCTATATTAGGAGATTTATTTTTCAGTTATCTATTAAAGTTTTCATTTAGATATTCTGAAAAGAAACTTATGCTCGGTTCGTCTATCGGTTAGGACCTCAGGTTTTCATCCTGGTAAGAGGGGTTCGATTCCCCTACCGAGTACAAAATTAAAATTATGATTATATTAGCAATAGTACTTTTATCTATCTCATGTATCTTATTAGCAAGAGGGGTATATAAATTACAAAAAAGAGTAAACGATTTACACAATGAAACTAACAATAGAGTTTCGAAATACTATATTGAAACAACCAGAAAACATGGTTCTGATTTGGATAAAATCCACACAATGATAATGGAGTTACAATTACATATTGAAAACGATACTCAATCGAAGTTGGAAAAATTAACAGAAGATATTACAAAAAAGATTCCAATAACTAATGATAAGTTATTAAAAGAAGTTCAACAGATGAGAGATGATTTCTTTGCATTAAGACAGAATTTTTAATATGATAGGAGAAGTGGCAGAGTGGTCGAATGCACTGGTCTTGAAAACCAGCGTACGGCAACGTACCGGGGGTTCGAATCCCTCCTTCTCCGCAAAAGGGGGATTAGCTCAGTTGGCTAGAGCACTACGCTTGCACCGTAGGGGTCATCGGTTCGAATCCGATATCCTCCACAATGACATGAGTCATAATGGTAGTAATAACTACTGATTTTAAAAACACAATTATGAGTAAATTAAAAGAGAAGTTTGGTAAATACTTTCAATTCAAAAATACCATCAATGGAACAGACTATTTCCTTAGAGGATTAGCATTACTATTATTTATTATTCCAATCGGAATTCTTATTGGAATAGGAATAGGAATAATGACAGCAGGTGGTAATGGATTATTAGCCGGTATTCTTGTTTTATTAGGAGCGTTATTAGTTATACCAATGATATGGTTTTCACTAGCAACAACTTATAAAAGAATCAACGCATTCTTTCCTAACAAAGCAACATTACTAACTGTACTAACATTTTTATTATCATTTGTAGTAGAGGGATTAAATCCTAATAGTGGAGCGAATTTTGATTTGGAAAACCAAGCACCATTTGTAAGTCCTTTGGAAAGTCCTATTTACATAGTATGTTTATTGGTATCATTAGTATGGAGTTTATATTTACTATTTGGTAATTCAAAAGTTAAAAAACATATTGGATAATGAATAAGGTATTCTTATTTATATTACTTCTAACTTCTTCCTTACTTAGTTCACAAAACTTTGTTGGGGAGAATTTTAGGTTATCAACGGATAGTGGTAACGTAGTAATTACATTTGAGGACCAAAATTCTGATGGAACTTATATTGGTGGTGTACTAACTAAATCATTTGGAAAACTTACAATTACAAAAAAAGAATTCCAAACTAAGTTTATTCCTAATCTAAAAAAGATTAGTGGTAAAAACGATTATGAGATAGTAGAAGATTCATACCGATTAGATAAATACTCGTTTGATACAGAGATTGTATTTATACAAGTAGGTAATAAAATAGGTTCTATTACCAAACAAGAAATTAAAAAGTTAAGAAAACTATAAAACTAAGCCTTTGTAGCTCAGCTGGCTAGAGCAGTTGATTTGTAATCAACAGGTCGTGGGTTCGAGTCCCTCCAAAGGCTCAAAATATAATAAATTATGAAAAACTTAATAATAGGAAATATTCTTTTTATATTAATAGCGGTAGCAATATCTCATTTTTCTCAATCAGTTAATTTAAATTTAAACTTATTAGAATCTTGGGGAATTATAATGATTGGTGTAATGGCCAAGAATTTTTATGATGAATATAAAAAATGAGATTCCCTTCGTATAAAAGACCGATAAGATATATTAATAACACACCATATATTGTTCATGCAATTATACCGATTGAAAGATGTAAGAATGTTAATCTGATAAAAGAATGGTTAGGTGTTGATACAGCCTTCAAAGTACAAAGAGAAGGAAATTATTGGTTTTGTGAAATAATAGAAGATATAAAATGGGAACAAGTATAATTATATAATATGAGATGGGTAGAATACTTTAGAACATTGGCTCACACAGTCAAACTTAAATCCAAAGATGAGAGTACACAAATCGGTGCAATCATTGTTGGTAAAGATAAGGAAATTGTATCTACGGGATATAATTCATTCCCAAGGGGATTAAAAGATAACCTACGAGAAAGACAACAAAGACCAGAAAAATACTTTTGGTTTGAACACGCAGAAAGAAACGCTATCTATAACGCAGCAAGAATAGGAGTATCTACTAAAGGAACTACTATGTATCTTAGTTGTGGAATCCCTTGTTCAGATTGTGCAAGAGGAATCATAAATGCTGGTATCACAAGAATCTTTTGTGAACGAGGTGTTACTACTAAAGGCAAACATTGGGAAGAGAACTATCACAGAAGTTTCTCAATGTTAGAAGAAGCTGGAATAAATATTCAGTTTTATGATGATGAATATGGCGGATTGTAATACTTATTAGTATAAGAATCTTTTATCATGTCAACATCAGAAAAATATACAGAAGAATTATTGTATAAATCCCACTCACTTGGTATAAGGGATGAGGTACTTGGTTTATCTAGGGAACTAAGAGAACAAGACCGTACCTTAGACTTTCATGGTGCAATAGAACAGGCATATAAAGAAATTACAATCGAAAAAAATCTTGACAATTTATATCTATAATATTTATAGGTATGGAAAAAGGACCAAATCTAATCCCTATATTTAAAAAGAGAAGCTCAGTACCTAAACCGAGTAATACTGTTAAGCCTATTAATATAGTAGAAACAGCAAACGAAACGGTAAAAGAAACTTCCGAAGAATCTTTTGATGCAATTACTGGTGTATCTAATTTAAGGATGGAAGAATTGGGAGGTGTAAGATTTGATGAATCACTTCCTGCTCCATTTAAAGGAACTAGTACTGTTGATACTAAGGTATATACAAAAAAAGATATATTTGGTTCTTTAAGAAACAACTATCCTTTTGCTGACTTAGAAAAACAACCTACTGATTCTTATAAATCAAGTGGTGGGTCAATCCAATATATTGGAAAGTTTAAGGGTAACTCAATTCAATTTACTCCTAACTCTCATAAAGATGTTAATGTGTTAGATGATTCTTCATTTAGATTTGTTATACATTTTGTTGATGATGATGGGGAGGTTAATTCTAAATGGACATCTGATAAATTTAAAAGAGAACTTGATGCATACTCACAATCTACAAACCCATACGTTAACATAGATACTGTAACTATTATGCAATTACCATTATCTTTAATAGGAAATTATGCTAAATCACCCAAATTTAGTATACCTGAAGATTATGCACAAGTAGAGATTAGTGATACGATAACCACAATTGAGGATGTATTAAGATATATAGATTACTTAGTTGATAACACTAGTACTGAAATACAGATAATAGATGCTCAAGAGTTAAGTACTATGGATGTTGATACTTATGATGAAATATCTGCTGGTATATTAGATAACTCTATAAATATAAATGATAAACTTGGATTTCCATTACAAGATGATATAGATGCACAGATAGAATCAGGAGAAGCAAATGATACACCAATAGTAACTAATACTCCAATTCAAACCGAAACAAATAAGTCTGTTACAGAAGCACCAAGAACCACAGTAATATCTCCCCCACCAACTATTGTTGATGATAATGATGATGATAACATAGGAAGAAGAGGTTTATTTGGGAGAAAAGAAAGGAGAGTATAAATGCAAAAAGGAAAATCATTTAATACATTAAGTTGGAAACGATATCTTATATATGAAGGAGCATCTCCAAGAGTAAAAAGATTTCTAAATTCAAGAGGTGATTCTATATTTAAACAAATAACACATGAAGTATTTAAGGCAATAGATTTAGATTGGCCAAATGTAGTTTTTATGGCTCATCCACATATGAATGCTTTATTATCTATACCAAAAACACAATATCAAGATTTCTTAAGTGAATCAAAAAAATGGTTTACGAATACAGAAAATTATGAAATGTGCTCTAAGATTGTAAAATACGAAACTAAACTTAATCATAATACTCCAAAAGACAAATCAAAATCAAAAAAGGGTATATTTATATAAAGAACATCCATATACAACAGGAACAACCGATATGAAGGGAACATTATTTTCAAGTGATTATGTAATCGATACCAATAGTGAATTACGATTGGTAGAGGTAAACACCGATACAGGATTTACATCAAATACATTTGACACTAGATACGACTTTACAGATTTATATGCTATTTGGAGCACAAATAGTATTACAAATGTTACTATAATTTATAAAGAATTTCAAGAAAACTTTGTAGAATATCTACAATCTGATATAGAATCAAACGCAACTTTTATTACATCAGTAACATTACAGAAAGAAAGAACCTATGATATCTATCCTGATGTTGTAGAAGATTCTTCTGAAAAATTTATACTAAGATTGGCATATGATGAATCTGCTATATTTGATTCAACTTATGCTAAATCTAAAACAAAATTATTAAACTTATTTCATGAATATACTGCTTCGGCAATGGTACCAGAATATTATGCATCTTCAAGTGCTTATGAATCCGATGGGTTATTAAGTTCAAGTGTAAATGATGACAACCATTTACCAGATGTTGTAATAAAGGCAACATGGGCACAAATGCCAGTTCAGTTTGGATTCTTAGGAATACAAGATGGAGCAACAGATGCACAAAGATATCAGAACTTAATTGATACACTTGATTTATCAGTATTCCATGTTGAAAAGTTTCACTACAATGAAGCTCAAGTAGATAATGAAAAAGTACAATCTATTAGAAGTTAAGATATATTATATTCTGATAGTGGATTAAAAATTGTAAATATAGGAAGATATAAAGTAGAAAGTAACTTTACAATACCACAGTCGGATGAACAAAGATTTCAAGAGGATTATTCTGAATCAAATGTAGTAAACATACTTAATGTAAAGCACTCATTTGAGTTTGGAACTAATTATCTGCAAAATAAAAAATCAGGTATATTTGTTTCTCATTCAATGATTGATAGTTCTAATAATCCAGTACTATTATCAGACCTTAGTGTATCACAAAGTATAAAAGGATTTTATATTCCTGGTTTACCTGATGGAGATAGCCTTGATGATTTTATTAATTGGACATCATCAGGAGATACATTACCAGATGGTTCGATTATATCTGCATCACAGGTTCAATCACATGATACATTTCAATCACCATATAATCTATTTGCTGAAGTTAACTTAATGAATAACGACCAAATTCTAACATCAGATGAATTTGCTGTATTAGTATATAACACATCATCAAATGAAATCAAATATGAACAGGCTGGTGATTTAACACAAGACCATTTCATAGTAAGTACTGATAATACATTGGTTCAGGTTAGTTCATCATACATGGCAGTTGCAGACCATGATGTTTGGATGGCTGATAGTGATATTGAAGAAATTGATAGTTACATTATATCATCTTCAGTAGGTAACTATACACCAATTGTTCACAACTGTTTTGTTGCAGGTACACAAATTAGAATAAACGATGATGAAGTAAAAAATATAGAAGATATAGCTAAAGGAGATGTAGTACTTTCTTTTAATTTAGAAGAAGATATACATGAAGAAGCAATCGTTGGAGATGTTAAAGAATCTAAATCAACTGAAGGAGTAATTATAACTTTCAAAGATGGTTCTAAAATTACCACAACATTTGAACATCCTTTTTATGTAGAAGGACAGGAATGGGTAATTGCTGGTAAGTTAATTGATGGTGATGTATGTTGGAAGTTTAATGGAACATCCCTATTAGATAAACACCTAGTAAATTCTATCGAACTTATAGAAAAAGAAATTACTGTTTATAATCTTTTAAGTGTTGGTGATAATCACAACTTCTTTGCTGAAGATATATTGGTACACAATAAGTTCATCACTTGCTTCGCAGCAGGAACTGAAATATCATTATCTAATGGTGATGTAAAATCAATTGAAGATATTATTGTTGGAGATTCTGTTTTAGGATGGAATGGTGAATCAATACAATCCTCTATCGTAACCGCAACAGACCACAGACATACTGTTGATTCTCATGCTGATGCTTGTAAATCATTAGGAGACGAGCCATCACTATATACAATTAATGATACTAAAATAGAGTTCACACCAGAACATCCATTCTTAACCAAAGAAGGTTGGAAATCATTAGTACCCTATCCAGAGCAAGAACCATATGCTTCTGGACAAGAACCAAAGGTTTTAAAAGTTGGAGATGAAATTAACAAAGATGGTGAATGGATAAAAATTGAAGATATAAGAATAGTTCGTTCTGATAAAGATGAACGAGTTTATAACATAACAGTAGATGCGTTACATTCATATATTGCTAACGGAATAATAGTACACAACAAATAATATGATAAAGCCAGAAATATATAAAAAAGTAAAATTTAGTGATATTAAGAATCGACCATCTTATGCATTATCTTCAACAGAAGATAGTAGAGTTGATTCTATTTTAGCAAAATTTTTAACTTCATTTGTAAGTAAACATTCTTAATAAACTATATTTATAAGTAACAACTAATACTGTTACTATGAATAAAGATGAATATGTTCAGATGCGAATCTTTGCACCTGACTTCAAAATGCCTTGTGACCTTGATGATAGATACTCTTACATCGAGATTTCTGAATATTCCCAAGAAAAAGATTTATTGAAAATAATCGATAGTATTAATGAAACACTATCCGATTGGAAAGATAGACCTGATATTGATAATCTTAAAAAAAGATTTGATGTTGGGTGTTCTTGTTTTATACAATATTTTAAAGGAGAAGTATGTGGTTGGTTTTGGACTTGTGATTTCTTAACATATGATTGGATTGAAAAAGTAAAAGATTTACCAACACCAAACTCAAACTATTCAGGTGGAACATATGTAATTAAAAAAGTTGTACCAAGAAACGCAGGATATCAGTTATACGCATATTGTATTCAGAAAGTAATGAGTAGAACTGATTATGGATATGCTTATGTAGATAAGTGGAACAAAGCACCTATTAGATTAAACTTTAATTGTGGAGCTACTTACATAAATAATTTATTATGATTTACAAAATATCAGAAGAAGAAGTTTGTGTATTAGAAAAATTGATTAGTACCACAAGTAAAACAGAGAATAATCAAGAAGGAAAGTTAACACCAATTCAAGAACACATTTACGAACACAGACATTCAGTATTACCTAATATTGAAATAGAATATTATTCAACTACTAATGAAGATTTAAATAAAGCTTTATCTGATATTTTAGGAATAGAAAATATAATTCCAATAACAATACATACGTTCAATTATAATGTTGGAGCATACTCAAATAGACATAGAGATACAAATTCAGCAGATACATTTGTAATAATATTAAAAGATGAATACGAGGGAGGAGATTTTCATTTAAATGATGAACTAACACAATTCAGAAACAGAGGAGATGTTGCAAGATATAATGGAAGTGTATCTCCACATGAAGTAACTCCAATAACAAAAGGAACCCGAACTGTATTAGTAGTTTGGTATCCTAGAAAAGAAAGTTTAATATGATGGAGTTTGCAACATTGTGTGTAGGAAAGGAATTGGTGTTTGATTGGAAGAAAGATATTATAACTTTTAATAACTTTAAAAAAACAAATATATTAACTGATTGTAGTGAATGGTTCATTTCTGATACATACGAATATAAAAAGAAAGAATTCAGTTATTATGATAAGTTGATATTCTTAATGGATTTAATGGAATCAAAAAGAAAAAGAATTACTTATATTGATGTAGATAAATTACAATATTATGGCAACATAGATTATGATGATAAATCTTGTTATGTATATAATATAACATCAACTCCGATACATTTATCAAATGTATTTGAATCAACAAGAAAAGAAATACATAATCATTTAAATATAAAAAACGAATCAGATATATATGTTCAAGAAGCATTAATATCTTTACCATATACAACTGATTTTGAAAATATAAAAAAAGATATAATAGAATTACAATCTATTGTAGAACGTAATTTTGGTAACCGAACATGGAAGAACGAAAAACTAAATAGGTACAGTAGACATGGAATTGGTTATGGTGAAGGAAGTGCACTAACTGCAGTATTATTAAAATATAATATACCAATAGTTAATGTATATTCTAGTTTTAGAAAACAACAGTTAATTTAAAATAAAAAGAAAGAGAAAAAAATGGCAACAGAAAACATTAGCAAAAACCCACCAAAGGGAAAGGTTAGATTTTCAATATCATTATCAGAAGAACAAAAGATGGCTAAGACAAATATCTTATATCATCCTTATAACTTTGTTCTTGGAAAAGCAGGAAGTGGAAAAACATTACTTGCAGTACAAATTGGATTAGATATGTACTTTCAACGAAAGATAAACCAAATCATTATAACAAGACCAACCGTATCAAACGAGGATAATGGATACCTACCTGGTTCACTTGATGAGAAGATGGAGCCTTGGTTAGTTCCAATTCGTTCTAATATGAGAAAGGTTTATAACAAACCTGCCATTTTACAAAAGATGGAAGCAGATGAAAAGATTGAGTTGGTATCTTTATCTCACTTTAGAGGTAGAACATTTGATAATGCTTGTGTCATTGTAGATGAGTTTCAAAACTTAACTAAACAACAACTTAGTATGGTATTGGGTAGATTAGGTAAAGGTTCTACTATGATTCTTTGTGGAGACCCTCAACAAATTGATTTAAAGTTTGCTAATGATTCCGCTATACATGAAGTACCAAAGGTTAAAGAATCTAAATATGTTTACTCAGTTAATCTATTAGATAACCACAGACATGAATCTTTAGATGAGATACTAAGGTTATTGCAAAATTATGCGTAATGAAAGTATTAATACTTGCTCTACCTAGAACAGGAACATCTACTCTACTTTATAGAATAGCTGACCAAGGTTTTGAAAAAATATCTGAACCATATAATAGACCCTTGCATAAAAATAAATATCCATGGCCTCTAAGATGGGATTCATATAAAACAGATATTGCTGTTAAGCACCTTCTATTTTCTGATAATTCTAATATTCAACAATTACCTTTACCAAAATACACAAAAGATAAAGAATTTTCTATTACCTTGTTTGCAAAAGAATTTGATAAAATTATTTTATTAGATAGGAGAGATTATAAAATCCACTTGGAAAGTTATATAAACTTACATTACAAAATGGATTATGATAAAAAATCGGTACATTTAAAATACAAGTATGAAGAGATACCATCTGAATATATTAATAATTTTTTACAAAAGAAGAAGCAAGTAGATTTGATTGAATCAAAACAATTACTTAAAGAACTATCTACTATTCTTAATATACCGATAACTTGGTATGAGGATTTATATGGAGAAGATAGAATCAAATCTTTAGAGATAATACAAGAATGGGCGATACCTAATATAGATTCTAATCTACTCAATGAACGATTAGACCCACAATTTAGATATAGACAGTTTGGTGACCCAACAAAATTATTTTAAAATAATTCACTTTCGGCTTGGATTTCTCATTTATTTTTCGTATATTTACTATGTAAATAATTAATAACACTAAAGATAAAACCTATGAGTAAATTTGAATTGTGGCTTGATGAAGTTAATCAAAAGAGAAAAGAACATTGGGACAAAAACTATTCCTATAAACCATATACTCCCTTAACTGTAAAAAAAGGACAGAAGTATATGAAACTAATAGATGAAGGTTCAGTATGGGCTTTTGTTTCTATGTGGGAGGGTGTTTTCAAAGGTACTCTTGTTTGTAAAGGAGATTTACTTAAACCCGCTACTTGGAGCCAACCGGCCAAACATTCACGAGGAAACATCTTTGATGGAACTGATAAGTGGAGTTACTTCGGACCAGAATACCTAAAATAAAAATCACAACCTATATCGTAACAGTATGGACCAGTAGCTCAGTTGGATAGAGCATCTGCCTTCTAAGCAGACGGTCACAGGTTCGAATCCTGTCTGGTTCACCAAAAAATAATTAAGAAAAAGCTTGTTTATTCCAATTATTTTTCGTATATTTACTATGTAAATGAGTGATAATTAAACCCTTTAAAACCTTAAAAATGATAAAAGAAACACACATCGGATTAGTAAAAATGAATGAGAGTAAAACTGAGTTGTACGGCGTTCAATATATGTTATCTAAGTGGGAAAGAAACTTAGGTGATACTTTAAATATTGATGGAACTAAATGGTTAGTTGGTATGATTGGTGATACTAAGAACGATGTAATATCCGCTCTTAATATGATTATTAAGAAACAAAATTCTATAATCAATAAGAAAAAATACCAACAGAAAAAAGAAGAAAAGTTCATTATGAATAATATTCTTAATAATGTAATGACAGAATTAAACCTTTAAAATATGATAAAAGTAAACGATAAAATAAAATTTGAAAACAAGTATGGACAAATCCAAGAAGGAATTGTTACCGATAATAACTACCAATGTGAATTTGATGCAGACCTTAATGGTTGTATTAGAGTATCAGTAGATTATGGTAGTAGTATAATAGGAACTGTAAACACACTAATAGATAAATCACAAATAATATAAATCTTAAAATTATGATAAAAACAATTAAAAGTAAATTACTAACTTACCTTTTCAAAGATTGGGTAATGAATGAAACTGATTTAGAAACTCTTAAAGTATCTAAACAATTTATTAAGAAAAGAGAAATAGAAATAACAGGCCATGTACCAGTAATGGGATTTAGGTCTCACATAAAATAATAAATAAAGTAAAATAAGTACGAAAATATTTGGTAAATCCAAATATTTTTCGTATATTTACATAGTAAATGAGTGATAATATTAACCCTATAAAACAAAAAGTATTGAAAAAAAAGATAGTTTACATCGATATGGATGGCGTATTAGTTGATTTCGGAAAAGCAATTGAAGATTGGTTTACTAATCATCCACATTTAAAAGAAAGATATGAAAGTTTTCCTGACCACATTCAAGGATTATTCAGAATAGCTCCACCAATGAAAGGAGCGATTGAAGCCGTAAAGAAATTACACGAAAGTGGTAAGTATGAATTATTCATTGCTACTTCAGCTCCATGGGGTAACCCACAATCACTTACTGATAAAAGATTTTGGTTAGAAGATTACTTTGATAACATCTTCCACAAAAGATTGTTCACAACACACAGAAAAGATTTATTAATGGGTGATTACCTTATTGATGATAGATTAAAGAATGGTGCTGGTGAGTTTAGTGGTGAGTTGTTAAGATTCGGATATGATTGGGAAAACGATAACAAACCAAACGAATATCCAAATTGGGATAGTATATTGGAAAAATTATTATAATGAATAGAAAAGAACAAACAGAAAAATTCGCATTAGATGGAATTAAACTAATAATTCTTATCATAGCGGTACTATCAGTATTCGCATCTTTTGTTAGTTGTACAGTACCAGATGATGATATATTAGTATTAGAAGAACCTACATTAGATATAGATGGTAGATTACCGATGGATGGTAATGGGTATTATCATTTAACACTAAACCAAGATACAAATCAAACAATACATACAGTAAGTGGTACTGTTGATAACTATTATTCTAATGAACCATTAAAGGTAAGTTGGGATAGTAATCTTACTTGGACTTATCAAGGAGAGGATGTAAGTACATCTAATCAAGCATCTTATGTGGTTGATGGTAAGGTTCATAATGTAATAGCACCAATCAATACAATGGTAGGAGATACTCTTATACTAACAGGTACTATTAGAGAATATCTTATTACAGATACTATAAAGATAGTTCTTGAATGAAAAAAGATTTCATAGAGTTTCCATTAGTACCCATAACCAAAGAAACTTTTGAAAGACAAGAGTGGGAAGAGTATAGTGAAAAAGATGGATATGATGAAGAATCAGGCGAACCACTTTATCACACATATTATGTATTACCTATTCCAAAGGATAATCCTGAAGATGATTGTGTTACTCTAGTATCTAGTTCAGATGACGAATATGAAGAGTTTGGTATAAAGAAGGGAGAGTTTATAGTAGAACTTGCAAATTCAAATGGATTGGGGTTTTGTATGAACGAAGAATCTTTGGAAATATTATATAGAGCATTAACAGGTCTTGAAATTGAACCTGACACAGAATGACACTTTGTCATGTTATACCTTGACAAAACTGACAAAATGTCATACTATACCTTGACAAAATAAATTGGTACGGATTTGGTACAATAGATAGTAAATGTATAATTAAAAAAAGGAATATTATGTTTTACACAATTAATGAAAATTTCGTAGATAACTTTTTTAAGGATATCTATACAACAAAACCAACTGATAGATTGAATTCACAATTTGAAGCAACAATATTAGAAGATGGTAAACAACAAGTTACAATTAACACTATTGGACATAATCCAAAAGATATTACAGTAGATGTTACTGAAGAGGAAATTACAATCAAATCTAAAAAAGGAGAAGCTACTTCTTCTTTTGTTAAGGAGATTGATTTAGTATTAACAGTTGGTACTGATTACGATGGTACAAAAACAACTGCTAAATTTGATAATGGGTTACTCACTCTCCTCATTGATAAGAAAGTAAACAAAAAGGCAAAGTCTTTAAAGATTTCTTATTAAAACTCAATTAATCAAAAATAAGAAAAGGGGATTAATTTCCCCTTTTTTTATATCTTAATATTTATACTTATACAATAAACTATATCAAATGAAAGATATTTACAAACAAAAAGTTTCAAACGTACTAGATTCATGTGTAAACAAATCTAAAGTAGTAAAAGAAATGGTAACAGGTGAAAGACCAGCTGACCCTAAAACAGCTAGTACTTATTTACAACAAATTGAGAAATCACTCGAAGAAGTCAAGGAATTTATTGAAAGGGGGTAACTCTTTATGAAATTTAGAACAATATTATTGGGGTTATCCGCATTATTTGTAGCGTTTAATGCTGCGTTCTTTTCGGTAAGTGGATTATCGAAACTATTTGCTGGTGCATCTTTTTCTGTAATAATAATGGCAAGTTCATTAGAACTAGCTAAACTTATTACTGCAGGATACCTTTACAACTATTGGGAAAAGATAAACAAATCATTTAGAATCTATCTAAGTATTGCAGTAGTTATCCTAATCCTTATAACATCATTAGGTATCTATGGATTTTTAACATCTGCATTTCAAGATACATTTAATCAATACAGTATAAAAGAAAAACAATTAGCATTCCTAGAACAGAAAGAACAGTTTTGGGGTGATGATGTAATAAGATATGATGAAGAACTTAAAAGAATTTCTACTAACATTGGTACTCTTTCCAATGCTAAATCTCAACAAATCCAAGTACGAGACACCTCGGTGGTTGGAGGCGTTAGAACCACGATATCAACTTCCGAACTTAGGTTGGCACAAAAACGTATCGAAGTTGAAGAAGAGAATCGTAAATCTGTTCAAGCAAAAAGAGAAGTAGCATCTGATTCATTACAATCAATTCAGTTAAAGATATTAGATTTAGAATCAATGGAAGGTGTATCATCTGAATTAGGACCACTTGAATATCTTAGTGGATTATTAGATAGACCTATGGACCAGATTATTAATTGGTTTATTCTAATCATTATATTTGTATTTGACCCTCTTGCAGTTGCTCTTGTAATCGCTTTTAACAACGCAGTAATGGTTGATAGGGGAATTGTTAAAAAAGATAAAGTAATTCGTAAGAGAAAGTTATATGATGAAGTAGATGAAGTAGATAAAGAAGAGGAACTTACAGAACTACAAAAAACATTGTTAATGGATGTAGAAGATGATGATAGTGATTCATTTGATGAAGCTGATTTAGATAAAGATGGAATCGTAACCGAAGAAGAGGAACGAATATTCTATGAACAAACTGGATGGAAAAACTCTTATAAAGGAGAACCCTATTATCATCATCCTTGGTTTGATTGGAATAAAAAAGAAAGATGGATTAATGATAGAGGTGCAATAAGCTATTGGTTAAATCATAAAGGAGGTACTCAAAATTCATTAGATACAATAAAAAATCAAATTAATAAATCAAAGTATCCTGATAACTTTGATTCAAAAACTTATTAACATGAGTGTTACAATCACAGATAGAGCAAAGAACCAACTAGTACAAAGTTTAAAAGAAGAAAATAAATCACCCGACACTCACCATCTTAGAGTTGGTGTATTAAGTGGTGGTTGTAGCGGACTTCAATACTTTATGGAGTTTGGAGAAAAATCAGATACATTAGATGGAGATAAATCATTTGATTTGGATACTATAAAACTTGTAGTAGATAAACAATCTTCTTTATATCTGTATGGTTCACAATTAGATTATTCAAGTGGATTAAATGGTAAAGGATTTGAATGGTCTAATCCAAATGCACAAAGAACTTGTGGATGTGGTGAAAGTTTTTCACTATAAAGCTTGTATAATTCAAATATTTTTCGTATATTTACTTTGTAAATAAAACGTAAAACTATATATTATGAATTTAGGTTATGCCTGTATCAACATGACTCTTGGTAAAAACAAACCAAAAGTTACTACTAATCGTTCAATGATTAAACGTACCTTCTTAGAGAAAGGTATTGATTATGCTGGTGAATTATCTTTACAAAATGCTAGAGATTTATTCACTATACTAGAATGGAACAATAAACACAATATAAAATGTTTCAGATTATCCTCGGATATATTACCTTGGGCTTCTGAATATGGTATTGAAAATTCTCCATACTATAAACGTATTGAAACAATACTACAAGCTTGTGGTAAATATGCTACCGACAATGGTATTCGTATTACATCACATCCTGGCCCATTCAATGTACTAGTATCTCCTCGTGAGCACGTTGTAGAAAATACTATTACTGATTTATCATTACATGGTAAAGTATTTGATATGATGGGATTATCTCGTACACCATATAACAAACTTAATATACATTGTAATGGTGTGTATGGTGATAAGATTTCCGCTATGGATAGATTCTGTAAGAACTTTGAGAGATTACCAGAATCAGTACAAACAAGATTAACAGTAGAGAATGATGATAAAGCATCTATGTACTCAGTAAAAGATTTGATGTACATACATGAACGTATTGGTATTCCTATTGTATTTGATTATCATCACCACAAATTCTGTACTGGTGATTTATCAGAACAAGAAGCTTTAGAGTTGGCAATATCAACTTGGCCTAAGGGTATCAAACCAATGGTTCATTATTCAGAATCAAAAAGATTACACGAAGGTGATGAAAAGATTAAAGTACAAGCTCATTCAGATTACATCAATGAATTACCAAACTTATATGGTAACGATATAGATGTTATGGTTGAGGCTAAGGCAAAAGAATTATCTATACTTCCATATATCAATTCAAATAAATGTGAGTATAGTGGATTATTAAATACATCAAGTTATGAAAATTAAACAACACTTACAGAAATATATTGGATGGTACTTCTTAGTAGCATCTATATGGATGATGTTTCAAGAAGGATATGGATTCGAAGGATTCCTTATTTTCTTTTTAACCATTTTAAAAGTACCACCATTCGATTTGGTTGGTAGAGGATTTGATTGGGCAGGTAGAGTTGGTACAAAGTGGGGATTGAGAATGAAAGCTTGGAAAGAAAAACAAAATAAACCAGTTCAGGTATTAGTAACAATAATCGCTATTATTGTAATCATACTAATCGTTTGGTTTATGCCAGAATGTGAATTATGTTAAAAACTAAATTATGGATAGAGCAAAACGATTACAAAAATCAGAATCAGCAAGAGAGAAAAGAAAAAAAGTTAAAGAAGTTGTTGATACAGTAGAAAAAAGAAAACAAGCTGATGCTAAAAATCTTAAAAAGAAATATAAAAAGATTAAAGAAAGACATCACGATAATAAAATTTAATTAAATAATATGATAACATTTACAGAATTAGAAATCAAAGTAAGAAATTGGGCAATAGAAAAGGGTATTGATAAACCTGAAAATGCACCAAAACAAATGTTAAAGGTAATGGAAGAAGTAGGTGAAACTGCTGGAGCATTACTGAAAGGTAAGGAAGATGAAATCAAAGATGGAATTGGAGATTCTTTCGTAACTCTTATTATCCTTGCACAACAGTTAGGATATTCACCAACAGAATGTTTACAATTAGCATACGATGAGATTGCTGATAGAAAAGGTAAAACAGTTGGTGGTGTATTTGTAAAAGATGAATAACATGAAAAAATCAAAAAAAGTAAGACAGTATAGAAGTAGGCAGGGTAGAAGTGATAAACAATATTCAGACAATTTGAAAGTATTGACAATTGGATGTTTAGGTTTGGGTGGTATTTTAATTTGTATGATTATATATGGTCTAATAACTAATGGCTAATACAAATAGAATATTAGAAATAGTAGTGGTTCATAAAGGCCCTCGTAAAAACTCAAGAGTTATAATGGAAGTATTTGAGAACACACGAGTTGATGATATAATTACTACCACAAAAAGAAAACCACTTATACCAAAAGAAAATGAAATACTTGATATAGGAGTAGGAATTTCTTTTGTAGAACGATATAAAAAGAAATATAAATTAAAGTAAATTGAGCACAAAAAAACATTTAGTAGTAATCGGACATCCTGACCAAAAATCATTTTGTTACAATGGTATATTTAAAACTATTGTAAGACAAATGAAAAGACACAAAGAAGTGTTTGAAGTTATTGATGTGTATGATGATAAACTACATCGTGATAGAACAGAGTTAATTAAGGAATATAAGAGATTGGTTACATGGTCAACTCACATTTACTTTGTATCACCTGTGTGGTGGTTTAGAATGACTCCAAAGATGGAAACATTCTTCGATGAGGTATTCACTCCAGGATTTGCATATAAATTTGTTCCTTTGTTTGGATACTATGCTTATCCAAAACCATTTCTTAGTGATAAGAAAGTTAGAACATATATTACACACGGAGCACCGATGTTACCTGTTGTTACTTTATATCTTAATTCAGTTAAGTTAAGATTAGTAATGGGAGTATATACATTTGTATTTGGATGGAAACCATCAAGGTGGTTTAAAACAAAACAATTCTGGTCTGTACCATTTGTTGATAAAAAGAAAAGAGCAAAATACTTAAGAGTAGTAAAAGAGGATATTAGAAAAGATTTAGGACTTTGAAATTAAGAGAAAATCAAATAGAACCAGTAGCAATTGGAGTTGAGTTTTTACGAACTCCAAAAATGAAACCATCGATTATCGTAGCACCAACTGCTTTCGGTAAATCGATTGTTATTGCTGCAATCGCCAAAGAACTTGGTGAAAAGATTTTGGTTCTACAACCATCAAAAGAGTTATTAGAACAAAACTATAATAAGTTCGTAACACTTGGTGGAACTGCATCAATCTATTCAGCATCAGCTGGTAGTAAAGAAATGGGTCGTGTAACATACGCAACGATTGGTTCGATAATCAATATTGCACACGAGTTCAAACAAATGGGGGTCAGTAAAATCATCATAGATGAGTGTGATAGGTATCCAAGAAACAAATCAGGACAGTTAAGGAGATTTGTAGATGGTATGAAAGCAACTCATGTCCTTGGTCTTACTGCAACCCCCTTGAAATTGCAAACGAATATGGGAGATACTGGTCCGTATTCTAAATTAGTAATGTTAACGAATCGTTCTAAACATGGTGTATTTTTTAAGTACATACTTCATGTTTCACAGATTCAAGATATTGTTAAGTTAAACTATTGGAGTAAGTTAGAATATCAATCATATGATTTCGATACAGGTGCCTTAGTTTATAATTCGAGTGGTGCTGAATATACACAAGATTCTATTGCTCGTTCTTATGAGAATCAAAACATTGGTGATAAGATTGTAAAGAAGATTGCAGAAGTACAAGATAGAAAATCTATATTAGTTGCAGTACCAACGATAGAACAAGCTACTAATCTTGCAAAAAGAATACCACAAGCAGCAGTTGTACATGGTGGTACACCTAAAGAAGATAGAAAAAGAATCATAGAAGAATTTAGGAATCAACAGATACGAGTTATTGTACAAGTAAACGTACTTACAGTTGGGTTTGATTATCCTGAATTGGATTGTTTGATTACAGGTAGACCAACCGCATCTATATCTTGGTGGTATCAGTTTGTTGGTAGAGGAACTCGTATTCACGATGATAAAGAAGATTGTTTAGTTGTAGATTTTGTAGGTTCAGTAGAAAGATTTGGTAAAGTAGAGGAACTATATTATAAAGATACTGGTGGTGAAGAATGGGAATTGTTCGGAGAAGGTAAAAAACAAATTACAGGTATTCCAATGCATGAAATAGGAATCCACTTAGAGGGTGGTATCAATCTTGCAGAAAAGAAAAACGAAGATGGTGATATAGAAAAAGTTTATATGACCTTTGGAAAGTATAAAGGTAAACCTGTTGCATCTATTCCACCAAATTACAGAAAGTGGATGGTAGATAATATTACTTGGGGGCCTTGGAATATAAAAATAAAACAAGAAATAGAAAGATTAGCTAATATAAAATGATATTTGATTACTTAGTATTAATAGATTTATGGAATGATGATGTTATAAAAAGACATAACTATAAAACAAATGGTTTGTGTGATATTATATTATCTGATAAAACAATATATAAATTACTAAATAATTTAAATTCATTTGAATTCAAAAATATAGTTATATCAAATGCAGGTGAACAAAATTATGATGAATATCCTCATTATTTAATTGATAGTTATATAAAAGAAAATAATATTAATTCATATGTTCTTAATAAAAGAGGAGAAGAATATTATGGAATGAAAGATTCAGATAATATATTTAATGTATTTACTGAAGATGATAATATTTTAGTTGGAGGTATGGATTGGGATATGTGTGTACATACTAGGTGTACTGGATTATTAGAATTAAAAAAACGTAACTTTAATATATACAGCAGTCCACATATTTGTATTAGAGATGATGAATTTATAACTACCAATCATTTCAATTCCGATGAAAGAATAGAATGGGATAGTTTAGATAATAATACTTTTAAAGCAAAAAAATTAAAATGAAACAATTTGAAGATACATACAGACCATTGCCAGAAGGGTTAACAATAATGGGAAGTGCAATTGAAGGTTTGGGGTTAACTGCAGAGAGAGATTTCTCAGCTGGAGAAGTATTTGGTGAAACTCATGTATTCTCAGTTTCAACTACAAGAAGAGAATGGGTACGAACTCCTCTTGGTGGATTTATCAATCATAGTGAAAATCCTAATTGTTATATCAGTACCAATACAGAAGAAAGAATATTACACTCTATAAGACCAATAAAGGCAGGAGAAGAATTAACAGTATATTATAGGTTTGAATCCTATGATGGAATGACAGCATAATATGAATAGTTTAGATTTAAGATACCAAGGGATATTACAAGATATCTTATTAGAAGGAAAAGAAAAGGGAGATAGAACCGGTACAGGTACTATATCTGTATTTGGTAAACAAATTAGACATGATATGAGTGAAGGGTTTCCTTTACTAACCACAAAGAAGATGGCAGTTAAAACTATGATGACTGAATTGAAGTGGTTCTTAAAAGGAGATACTAATATCAAATACTTAGTTGATAACAATTGTCATATTTGGGATGGAGATGCGTATAAAGCATATTGTAAAGCACATCCATCAGAATATCATGATGATATGTTTACCCAAAAAGAATTTATACAACATATTAAAGAAGATGAATCATTTGCATCTAGTTGGGGTAAACTTGGACCAATCTATGGTAAACAATGGAGAGAATGGTCACCAGTTGCAGGTGAGATAAACAAAGGTGGTAAAGACCAAATCAAAGAACTTATTGATAATATAAAGAACAATCCTGATAGTAGAAGATTGATGGTATCAGCTTGGAACGTAAGTGAATTACCTCTAGTAGTTCTTCCTCCTTGTCATTATGGATTTCAATGTTATGTAAACGATGGTAAGTTATCTCTAATGTGGAATCAACGTTCAGTAGATACATTCTTAGGGTTACCATTTAATATTGCATCCTATGGTACTCTATTACTCTTATTATGTGAAGAAACAAATTTAGAACCAGGTGAACTGATTGGGAACTTAGGCGATACTCATTTATATAAAAATCATATTGAACAAGCAGAAGAACAAAGATTAAGAAGTTCTTTTAACCTACCAACAATAAAATTATCCAACGTAGATATTTTAAGTGGAGAATGGGATTATGAAATAGAAGGATATAAGTATCATCCAACAATTAAAGCACCACTAAGTAATTAAACATGGAAAAACAAAAAATAGTAAAAAAAATCGTAGAACTAAAACTTCAGAAACCACAAACACAAAAAATTAAATTACAAATTCAGAAGTTACAACAAAAACTAAACAATGATTAGAACCGCAGAATGTGTATCTCCGATGCACCCAGACAAAATGTGCGATAGAATATCAGACACATTATTAGATTTACATTTACAACAAGACCCAAACTCACGAGTAGCAATTGAAACTTGTGGTGGTATGGGAGAAGTTTATATC
>Ga0181417_1000131_pt1 | contig 23594 bp, 39 predicted proteins | sample 40SPOviralmetaG_FD_130142 | JGI IMG/M metagenome (GOLD analysis project Ga0181417, IMG submission 130142) | Marine viral communities from the oligotrophic San Pedro Time Series (SPOT) site, San Pedro Channel, CA, USA - 40 SPOT_SRF_2013-02-13 | ecosystem: Environmental > Aquatic > Marine > Strait...
GGGGATGCCGTCGCACCCCCAGTATAACATCTAGATGTTTATGTGTCTATATGGAATATCAGAAGCTGTACTTGACGCCCAACTTACCACCAAGACCGAAGTCATCTTCGTCTTCTGCGGTCAGGAACGACATCTCACCATAGACGCCAAGTGCGTCGGAAACGGGGACGCCAATTCCTGCCTTACCAGAGAACTGGGTGTCAGTTTCTTGTCCGTCAACGGCGACGATTGCAGGGCCTGCTTGGACGTAATATCCAGCAGCACCTACTTCGCCTTCAAAGCCAACGTGAAGGTCTGTCGTGGCCGCAGTGTAGTCGTCTCCGACCCAACCGGCATTGGTTTCTACGTTAACGTAGGGACCTGCAAGGGCAGCGCCAGCAGAAGCGAACAGAGCAGCGGAAGCTGCGAATACAGATTTAAACATTTGTTTTACCTTTAAGTATATCTCGTGGAGTGTCCCACGGATGGAAAGACCCTCGACATGGGTCTGTTTGTAAACTGTCACACTATAGTAAGTATTTCTACGGTGTGACAATTGTTATTTATCTTAAAACACTTTTAAGATTTTGTCAAGAAGATTCGGTCTCCTCAACCTTTTCCTCTTCTTGTGGAGGAGGGACAGAGTTTGGTGTTGCTCTGCCCAAGTATGGATCATAGTTCATCCACTCTCTAATGTCAACCGTTGCTCCAGACTGACTCCAGAAGTTCCAAAGTGCATTGTATGGACCCTGATGAAACACGTTGATGTGCTCAGGGTGAATGGTTGATTGGAAGTCAAGATTATAAAGGAAGATGGGAATAGAATATGTCTTCCCACTCTCAAGGATTGTATCCTCAGATACTGCTCTTGGCTTTACATTGTTATCCAACTTCCATTTATCACCACGCATATGATTACGGAGAACCTTTCCTGCATGGTGACGTGTGATTAAGTAAGCAGCAGCAGAGAAGTCATTAACAAACTTCAAGTGCAACTTAACATAGATGTCTCCAGTTGTAATTGTAGTCAACTGAATACAATCCCAATCATATGGAACATATGAGAAGAATTCTTTCCAAGTAAAGTTCCAGAACCTAGCAACCTCAAGCACTGCATCATCTTCCATGATCAGACAATAATCATCATCAGTCTCCTCATAGAAATGCTTGATTGCTTTGAGATGTGACATACAACAACCAACTTCTTGCTGGTTCATCATGTCAGGAAATTTTCCCTTCATATGAGAAGTGACATCATCCTCTCTCCCATCATATCCAGAGATGCGAGTATGATTTTCAATCTCCCAATAATCAAACTGGTTTTCCATATACTCACGTCTTTTGACATCAGCATCGAGATTTAACCAGTAGATATGAGGGAGTCCTTGTAGTTTAAATGCTGACTTATTTTTGTCACGCATCAATTCTTGTCCAGCCATCGGGAATTAAATCAGAAGTATCGTGGTCTTTAGTATATCCAGTTCCAAACCACTGGACAGGTGCAATAACTTTCTTGTTCTTGTTTGTAGAGAGCCATGCTCCCCACCAAGAATAAGTTGAATTTGCAATGATAAAATCAGAACAAAGACTCATCAAACAAAGATCAACTCTATTGTCATCATTCTCAGAAACCATAAAACGATCATTAGAGAATAGTTCTTGTTCTTTACACCATGCAGGATCATCTGAGAATACAATCACTTGCCTATCATCAAAGTGCTTCAGTGCCTTCTCATAATAACTAAGTGGGCATGGAGGATGATTAGCACTGTTAGAGATGTAGTCTGTGCGACGAACATGAAGTGCAAGAGGATTATCTAACTGAGATACTAATTCTTTACATGGTGTAAGAATTTCTTCCTTAAATGTAAAGTCATCACGAATTTCACTTTTAATATTACGAAAATACTTTTCAGTTTGAAAGTATCCTTGTAGACTTACATTATCAGGACATCTATAGAACAGTTCCTCATCATAATGAAAGTGCCTTTCATGAAGAGTAGTTGCTTGTCCGCTATCTAGTAGACCAACATTCACATTAAGGTCAAAGGAATCAAATAATTCTGTCCTGAGCATATTTCCAATGCCATCATTTACAGCATCAGGATAATATGGGATAGTAATATCTGCTCCAATATTTCTTGCTATCCCTTTTAGGGCAGCATACTGGAACATCTGATTACCGAGACGACCCATTCGTCCCAGTGCATTAAATCCAATCATTTCAGTTGTGCTTTACGTATTTTCAGATAGTCCTGTTGATCATAATACTCTTTAAGTTGTTCTTTGTCAAACTCCATTAGAGTATCATGAAGGTTTTTATTATTTTGAATGAAAGGATTTGAGAACCAAGAGTTATCAGTTCTTGCATGCTCCATATGGTATACATGTGCATCCAATCTACACACATTATATCCTAACTTATGAAACCTAAAAAATCTTTCATCATCTTCATATCCATATGCAACGAATCCTTCGTTTTCTAATCCACCCTCAATATATTTTTGAGTAGAAAAGAACTGGCAAAATCCATACTTTGCATCATAGACTCTAGATTTTTGTCTAAGAATAGAAAGATCATAGTCTTGATTGATAAACTCAGATACTAATTCATCCGTGGCTAAAATTTGAAACTGCCAGTTCCCATCACCATATGGATAGACAACATCACATTCACCAGAAAGAATTTTTTCTTCAGACGTGATGTATGACTCTAGCGGTAAAATAATATCACAATCATAATTTACCACTACATCTGTGGTAGTCATCATAACCATATCATTTAACAGTCTTGTACGATGAAAATAATTTTCATCACTCTGCTCAAAAATATGTGTCAGTCTATCTGCTTTCTCACCCACACATTCGTGGATTTGTGGTAAAGCCTTCTCAATAAAAACGGAAGTCTTATCAGATTCTTTGATAACGATTTTACAATCAGTGTTATCAAGAAGATAGATTGAACTTACGATCACATTCCTAAGTCTATCATCACTCTCAATCCTAAGAGGAACTATGAAGGTTGTATTAGATAACTTCATTACACAATCTTCCAACCCTCAGGAATCAAATCATCCATATGATAGTGATCATATGATGGACCAAACCATTGCTTAGGTGCGATCACAGTCTTGTCAGGATTGTCAATCAACCATGCACCCCACCAAGAGAATGAGGAGTTAGCAATGATAGCATCAGTACAGAGAGACATCAGACACAGGTCTGTCCAGGGCAATCTCTGTCCATCAGAGAACTCTTCAGTGCTCTCTGACATAATGAATCTATCAGATGCAAAGAACTCTTGCTCCTTACACCACTCAATATGGTCTGAGAAAACTACCACAGGGATATCATCAGGGAACTCTGCAAGAGCCCTCTCATAATAATCAAATGTACAGACAGGATGTGCTGCTTCTAAATTCACATATGCCCATGGCAATTTAGGATCACCACGGCGAATATGTAGAAAAATCTTACGGTCACTCTCAATACTATCAATCATCTCTTTACAAGGATTGTAAATGGAATCATGAAATTGAAAGTCCTCACGAAGTTCTTTCTCTACGTTTTTAAAATATCTCTCTGTCTGAAAGTATCCTTCAAGATTAACATCATCAGGACACTCATCAAATAATTCCTGGTTAAAATGAAACTCTTTCCAGATAGCCCACTGTCTATCACCAGGAATGCCATGATGCTCTTCTGTAGCACCGGTCATCTTAAAGGTCTCAAACATACAGTAGTTGTTTTCACAACCGTACTCATCAACCCCTGATGTACCTGGAGGGGGAATAACCCAATCAAACCCACGATTAGCAGCAATACCTCTTAGAGAGGCATATTGAAACATCTGATTACCAAGACGACCAGACTTACCAAGTTTATTAAAAGATAACATCAGTATCCATACTCCTTTTTCATTTCATCAAAGACTGCTTTGATACCGTCTTGCATATTAGTTTCGGGTAACCACCAGTCCATAATATAACTGTTTGCTTCATTTCTCTTATCCATCTGCACACTATCCTTAGCAAGACCAGGATTAATTTTAATTGGTTTGTCAATTAGATTAAACTGTCCCATGATAATTGCAGCAACTTCCTTGATAGATGTTGCATGGAAAGACGTAATGTGTAGAGGGTCTTCTGGTTTGAAGTCAGTGTAGTTCTCCATGATAGTCTCAAGTGCTTCACAGCAGTCCTCAGCATAGAGGAACTGACGTTCTTCAGTGCCATCAGTCATCATCTCAAAATCACCTTCTTCAAATCCTTTTTTAATAAAGTCAGTGATCACATGAGCCTTATCCATATCCTTCTCAATACCATAGACATTCCAGAACTTAACAATAAGTCCTTTCAATGACGTGGTATACATCTCACCCACTCTCTTCATAACACCATAAGGAGAATAAGACATGTTACTCATCTGTGAAGATGCGAAGACAAATCTTTTATTATACTTCTCTAATAGACCAAAGACATTTGCCATCAGTCTAGTATTGTTATTAATAAAGTCAAAGGTGTGCTGATACTTTTTTAGATATCTAGAACCACCAACATCAAACGCAAGGAAGAAAACAAAGTCAGCATCTTTGATGCAAGATTCTAACCAGGTGCTAGGTATAGCAGTAAGGTTGTATTGTGCTCCAAGGTTCTTATCATACTCAATAACTTCATGACCTTTTTTACGAAGGTACTCCGTTAAGTATGCACCGATCTGGCCACTAGACCCAAGATTTAAAACTTTCATGTGTCAATTCAAATACCGTAAATGTGGTTTTGGCAAAAAACCTTAAAAATCCAATCGTGTTTTTGATACTCTAGATTATTAATAACCTTAGCATTATAACCTAAAGAGGTATCGGGTGAAAACATTGGACACCCTTCTTCTGTGATCCTCTGTAGATTAGAATAGATTGTACCATATTTATCCATAACCTCAGACCCGCCCCAGGCAATGATATCAAGAATAGCAAAATCATCTACCCCTGTTTGAATCCAATCAGGTCCAGGGTTAACATTGAATGTATGCAATTTATTTGGATCATACTCTTCAAATGGACCAGGGTGCTGCATCCAGAGAAGATCAGATCTCATACGAATAACATAGTCATACTTAAAGTTATTCTCTTCTTCATATTGCTTCTTCAGATTCATCACCTGCTCAATACCATAAAACATTGAGATTTGGTTATCTTTTGGATGAGTTGCTCTCCATTTAGTTTGCCAGGTATCAGCAAACATGTCTGCAAAGTATCTGGGTTTTTCATAAGTTATCTTCTTAGGTTTCCAGTTCTCATCAATCCAGTCTTTGACGCTAACATCTGGCCAAGTTCCCTGACCAACATCAGTTCTAAACTGAGATCCAACAAGATCATCATCAAACCACATATGAGCAAAAACATCTACATCAGGGAGACCTAGACGAAAGTATTGTTTATGATTTTCATAACATTCTTGATAACTTCTGGGTCTTCCAGAATAGCAAAGTGCAATCTTAGTCATTTAGCATATATGGATAATCTGTACAGATGCCGTATGGCACTTCATTTTTAATATGAGTTTTAAAACTATCTACCATCTCCCAATCAAGCAAAGGAATGATAGTCTTGTCATCATAAGTTTGTTCTATATCATGTAACCAAATTTTTTTATTTGATGTGTATGAATATGGATCACCAGTGTGACAAAAGGATTGAAATATTTCACAAGTCTTTGCTGCCTCTACATTTTTACAATGCAACCAGAGATTATCCTGTCTCTTAAAGAACCAGTTCCAAGTCACTTTATATTGTGGTTCGTCATGACCCAGCCAAAACTCACCATCAATTGACCAAACATCAATCTCTACATCATAACCATTACCAAGAGCACAGTCAATGTAACTAGGAGCATTCTCTCTACCAGGAACTCGTCCCCGAACATTACCTCTGTGAGATATAATTCTCATACTTCCTCAATGCGTAATGATTTGTCCTCAATAAAGAGATCGTAAAATGGTTTATCAACACGGAGTTCATGATACTTACATCCCCAATCCGACAGTTGTTGCTGTGTTAGATTAGTCCAATCAATCTGCTTTCTACTTCCTCTTGCTGTCCAATATACAATTGTATTTCCTTGGTCATACAATTGGTTAATCTTATCAATGTTATTTTGAATTGGTTTTGCTTTGGTGTAATCGTGAGTTGTTCCAAAATCTGTAGATGATTCCCGATTACAAATCGTTTCATCAATGTCAACATAAATTACTTTCATTGATACATTTTTCTCCTGCGTGCTTCACTGGGACACTTATCAATTTCACTGACCTGTTCTTCTGTAAGGAAGTTTGTTTGTCCAAGAATTTTGGCACCAACAAAAATCTCAGCAGATTTTTCGCACATCATAGTTGATGCAACACATTCTTTAGCAGATGCAGATGCTACAATTATACCATGATTTTGTAGTAATATCAATTTAGGAAAGTATCCTTCCTCTTCTATAAATGCAAGGACACTTTTCTTCATTTCTTCAAGCAAAGGTTTACCTGGCATTGCATAAGGAACAACACAAGACTTTGCGCCATTTCTTACCACTTGATCGGGAAATAATCTATGCTCAGCAAATGACCAGATTTGTTCAGAGCATGCCACTTGCATAGTTTTAAGTGGGTGAGTATGTGCTATAAATTTGATATCATCAAATTCCCTTAAGATCCATGCATGAAATCCAGTTTCAATACTTGGTTTTGGTCCAAGTGAAGCAAAAGGAACCCCACTCAGTTTGCAAGCAACGAGTTGATCTTTATCTAAGGTGTCTAAGGAAGTTCCACTTGCCTTGATATAGAAAAGGGTTTGATATTCATCTTCTGCTTTAGCTGACACATTTCCCTCACCGCAAATTGCGTAAGGCCCAAGTGCATGTGCTAGTTCTAAGAGATTAACCATTCCGTTAATTTTTTGGATAGTGTATTTAGATCTACTTCCCATGGCGAATTCATACCACCAGAGATTGATAATGATCCTACGTCATCAACTGTCGCTTCTTTCTCATCAGTAAAACTGGTGTGATCAAAGTGAGTTAGTTGAGTGTGTTCCATAGCATGTTTTAATCTATCATTAACATCAAAAAATAATGGACTGTTAATTGATAGAACTTTAGTCTCTGGAGGACAGAATAAGACGTTAGCCATTCCACCACCAATCGGACCAGCAACATACTTTGCTGAACTAAAGATACCAATTTTTTCTCTCATTGTCAAGTTTTCACAAAATATTTCTTCAAATCCATGTAAACTAAATGTCTGCATCATCTGATCTTCATTCATACATCTACGTCGTTCAGTGTAGTTTGTACCAATGTTATCAAGATTATTATGTGTCCATGTTCTACGTGAAATGTAGACCCTCTCAGGTCCCACATATTCGCCAGTAAGTCTGTTAATTATATCAAACGTAAATCTATGAGGTGGTTTCTCTGACAGACCTCCATGAGTCAAGGAAGACCCAACCAGGACGTAGTTATAGATGACATCCTGTCTTAGAAAAATGACATCATCTCTAGTTATACCAAGCAGTTCTAATGTTTCCCAAACAAAAGGATACAAATCATCTTTACCTTCAGCAGGACTTACAAGTAATTTTAAATCTGGATGGATTTTTTTACCATCAAAATATGTATAGAGATATGGAAGAGTATCATAAATGAAGTGAAAGTAATTTGCCATATTGTAGGCAAAGTAAAAGACTGGAATATCACAGCATGACCACGATGAGCACAACTCCATGTCATACTTCATTGTCTCTTCATATACAGTTCCTCTACCTAAAGACATAAACTTCTCAATTGTTGGTAGACGAAGTTTCTTATCGTTATAAGAATACATCAAAGGCATTGGATAATGTATTGAGTATCCAGTAAATTGGACTGAAGAAAAATAAGCACACTCAAGAACTCGGCCGTTCTCATCCTCAGGGCAGAGTGTTTTAGTTTTTCCTTCGTTCCAATACTTAATGGGTAAGGTAATCTTTTCTGTAGTCATAAGGATGCCAATTTACTGTATTGAAGAAATTTTGCCAGTAGCGATACGTTTTTAAATCGTCAGGTGTCCCCCAACAGATATAATGATCAACCTCAAAGTTCTTAACAGTATATCCAAGAGAGATTGCTTCATTTAAAATACTGTCAACATAAAACTCACCGTTAGTTCTAATGTCTTTCTCGTAAGTTTGTTTTAAGGAGTTTAGATATACATTCTTATTGCGGAAGAACATAGTACCAACAACAGCATACTCATCTACAGGACTATCTCCATTAAATTTTTTAACCGAAACACCCTTGACATCATCACCATCTACATCTAACCAAGAATACATATCAGGATTACGATGTGAAGTATAATTATTTCTATAACTCCAAACGACAATATCGGTTTGAGGGTCCTCAATTAAATCTGCAAACTTATCAGAGTCATACAATACTCCATTGTCACATGCCGACAGAAGAACTGATGTGTCATCATCAATCTCATTCATAATCTTTTCAGTCGTGCAAGCTTGTCCGTTAAGAACATCATCAATCCATACGACATGAGCATATTCTTCCAAAGGAAGCATACTCATATGAGAGTTTAAACAAGCATAGACTGTCTTATCCGTCTTTGGTAAACAATATTCTGCCTGATCAATCATGTAGTTGTCATTAACTACAAGAAATGGTTTAGGGATAGCAAATCCTTCTGTTTTAAATCTACTACCTGCACCTGCCATAGGAAGAGCAGTCACACAGTTTTTAATCTTGAGTGGTTTATTACCTTCAAGCACTGCCTTATAGTAATTTGACCACTGCAGGTACATATTCATATCTAATGGTGTTCCCCACTGAAGCATCACAGGGATTTCATATACCAAGTTTGGCATATCATCATTAATCAAAAGATTATGGACTAGGCTTACGTAATATTCTCCGTTAATATTGATGTCTTCATCAATTAACTGTTGAAAATATTTTTTAATATAACTTCCTTTCCTAAAATAATAAGTTCCAGTAGAAGCAAACTCTGACATCTTATCAGCAGTAAATGGTTGCTTCTCTCTAATCTCTACTATTTGATTATCATCTCCAGTTTTACAGAAAGCATAGTTATCACTACCAAGCATATGAGGATGAAATCCAGTGTAACAAACTACACATCCATCACAATTAGTTTGTGTGACAAACTCCTCAAAATCATTATAATCCCAATGCATTGAGAAGTCGCAGTAATTAACTACTACAGGTTCATCATCATCAATATACTTGGTTGCTTGCAGTACACTATGAACTGGACCTTTCTTATGGGACTCAATTGTTAAGATGATAGAATCTTTTACAAGACTGTGTAGAACTTCAACTACATCAGTTTCTTTTGCATGCTTATAGTTAATAATAAAAACAAACTCACTGTCTTTAGGATAAAGATCAATGATATGTTCAATAACTTTCTTTCCATCAATCTCAATGAGATGCTTTGGTGTTTCATATCCGGCAGAAGTAAATCTACTACTCTGACCTGACATTGGGATAATAACTTTCATATCAGTCTCCTTTCATTATTCTGTAACTGTCTTCATCAAAATGTTGCGTAGAAAATTCAAATAATTCGGATGGTTCAATAGCAATCATTTGATGTTTGAGTTCACGATGAATGTGAAACTTATCACCAGGTTCAAGTATAACATCCCTTGCCGCCGCCAGGTCGTCACTATCACCATAATATAAAAGTATTCTACCAGATTGTAAGTAGAATGTTTCGTCTTTTACTTTATGATAATGCCATGAGCATCTTTTCCCTTCATTAAAAAATAAGAGTTTACCGCAATACTCTTCAGTATTAACAATCCATTTTTCATATCCCCAACCTTTAGGAACATGTTTTATTTCTGGTGTCATTTCTTATCGCTAAAGAATACATGATCTGGCCATGCTTTATCATCAATAAACATATCTGCGTGTGGTTTACCCATAATTAATTCATGATACTTACATCCCCACATACTCAATTGTTCTTTAGTGAGTGGGTATAGTAATTTATGCGCGATCTCCCGTGCCTCTTCGTAAGGTTTGTCGCTAGATCTTCCCATTGCTCTAGCAGTAAAGTAGATGATGTAATTACCTTCATCATACAGATCATTAATTGTAGCAATCCTATCTTTCTTTGGAGTAGCATTTTCATACTGCAGATTCCCAGATCCTTTACCAGGAGTACAGATAGTTCCGTCAATATCAATCACATATCTCATAAATGTCACTCTTTTGTAGTACGTAAGTTCCAAAATGCGTTACGGCAATAGCAGCTGCTTTATTAGCATATGGTATAGCAGTCTCTATCTTACCATATCTCAGGTAAAAGTAAACTAGTGCAGATAGAAATGTGTCGCCAGCACCACAAACATCAAAGACACTTACTCCAACTGCTGGATAATTCTTACCTTGATAGTCAACTCCTTGCGATCCTTTGGTAACGATAAGGTTAGGTGAGTCTTTTAGATTCTCATCTAGTTTGGAATACTCATCATCATTAATTTTGATATACGCATGATTAACTGGTAGATTTGTCTTCTTACTGTCAATAAAGACAGGTCCATCAAACCACTCAACCAATTCAAACAATCGTTCAGACGTGATAAATCCCTTATCATAATCAGATATGACAAGAGCATCGAATTTTTCTTGTGATAGATCATAACCCACAGGAAGAGAAGTTGCACCAAAAGGTTTAAGTTCTCCTTCAGTATCAACTCTCAGTATCTGCTGACTATATCGCTCATCAATGTATCGTGTCTTGAAGATACTCTCTTCCTGAGTGATTGTAGTAACGTCCAGATCAAAGGCTTGCAGGTTATTTCTGACATTGTATGCCATTCCATCAACACGTTTCTCCCTCGTATACTTGAGGATAGGAACAGGTGCCTCTGGATTGATTTTATCACAGGTTCCATAGACGTATTGGTCTATGCAACTATCACCGATTAATAATATCTTGAATTGTTTTTGTTGTTGCATACTCTTCTATTCTATCAAAGAACCTCAGCTCAGCAGCGTACATTGAACCAATGACTGACTTATCTTTCCAGTCAGATCCTACAACCATTATATCAGGTTTTACTGTTTTTATACAGCGTTCTAACTCTTTATCACTATCAAAGATTACAATGTAATCAACTGCTTTTAGATTCTGGAGCATGTATGCTCTATCACCTACACTATTTACTGGTCTAGTTGGACCTTTCTTTTCCTGAACTCTACGATCACTGTCTATACCAACAGTAAGAGTATCACCCAAAGACTTAGCATAATTAAGAAGTTGAATGTGTCCTGGATGTAGGATATCAAACGTTCCGTTAACGAAGATTTGTATAGACATATTCTAATGATTTTTGTAATCCGTCAAGTTTTAGATTAAGTTTAGATAGTTCTGCTCCACTAGCACAATATGAGGTATTGTATCCTTCCTCTAAAATACTAATTGGAACTTTATAATCAGATAGATTATTAATCATTATAGCAACATCTAAGAGAGATGTGGTTGGTTCATATACAAGGTTAAGTTCTTTTGGAAGATTTAAACGATCACTACCACTCTTAAGATAAAGATCAATAACTTTATACACATCAAGAATACCAAAGAGATCCATAAATCTATCTTTAAATATTACAATCTGCTTATTGTCAATATAGTTTTTAATATTTGCAGTAGTGAACATAGTGTCTGGAGCATGAACACCAAACATATTAAAAAATCTTAAATTATATACATGATTATACTGACGACAACGATGAGTAATCATATATTTTGAGAGTCCATAATAGTCAGTAGGAACTCTATCTCCAAAAGATTTCTCTTCTACTTTAAAAATATCTCCCTCACGACCATACGCAGCACCACTACAAATGTTGATCATTGGAATCTTCTGTGCTGCCAAATTCTCAAACATTAAAATGTTGTTATGAAGATCCTCTGGAATGTCTGTGCGAGTACGACGACCACCACGAATAGCAGCATGAATTATAAAGTCAGGATTTCGGTTCCGAAAAAAAGATTCTACATCATCAGGATTTGAATAATCAATATTGGAATAGTGTACAGTATGATCTTTCTCTAGAAGAGGAATTATTTCCTTCCCTAGATTGCCACGCTGGCCAGTAAATACAATGTTCATCTACGAAGATTAATGTAGGATGGTTTTCCTGAATACAGGAATTTTTCAATATCAACATCTTCCTTAGTCTCAGGCCAGAATGACTCAATACCAGGAAGTGCATCTAAAACCTTAGTGTCCTCACAGGCATAGTGAGAGAATCCACAAGGTCCGTAATCATCATCACGACCACTACCAACGAGTTTAACAGGGATCTGTTCGTGATGCAAGTAATTCCTAATGAACTCAAAAGGACGATACAAAACAAAAGGAGTAATTGAATAACATACCGGAATCTTACCTTCCATAGCAAGACCGGCACCCATACCAATCATAAGTTGTTCAGCAGCACCAGGATTAATCACACGGTCTGGATAGTCTTCTCTTAGATGATCAAATACCCTATACCCAACATCACCAACCAGAAGAAAGATGTTCTCATTCTTTCTCATCTCCTCAGTCAGGAGTTCTTGAAATCTACGTCTCATAGCGATGCAATAGCCTCTTTATATTGTTCTTCGGTAAAGTTGGTATAGTGTGCATGTAGTCCTTTAAGACCAAAATGCTCTACGGTAGTCTTGTGGAACTTTGCACTAGGACAGAATGCTTTCACACGGTTCTCTAGCGTAGTCAAATCTACGGGGTCATATGCTGCCCATCCATTAGCATTTACATGAACCGTGATATTCTGCATACCACTATCACTAATATATCTCAGTGCTTCCCATACAGAACCTTCATTACTCTCACCATCAGAGATCATCACATGAACGTGACGGTTTGGATTACCGACAGCACGTCCTACTGCAACACAGATACCCATACCCAGACTACCAGTAGAGCAATGAATATGATCCAATTCGTTACGCTTTGGGTGCTCACCATACTTGTCAAGTAGTTCCTGAGCGTCCAGTCCATAGTATTCCTCAAGAATTACATAGAGTGCTACGACAGCGTGACCATTGGACAGGATGAAGATATCATCTTCTTTCTTATTTTTATAGATGTCATCAATGATATGCAGACACGAAAAATAACTCCCAAGATGGTGGAGTTTATTTTCATAACAAATATCAAGGAGTCTACGATAAAGTTTGGTCATCAATAAACGAGCATACAATCTGCTTGGAGTTTATCAACACTCTTTCCAAAACTTTTCAGTTTATCAGAAATCTTGTTGAAGTTCTCTGCCATCATACCACGTTCTTCAAAATCATGCACCTCTACATATAGTCCATCAATCTTAGTCAGTGCCTCTTCAAAAGAATCCTCAAAGATAATCTCATTTTCAAATCCCTCAATATCCATCTTAACAAATCCAACACGATCAATATCCAATGAATCAATAATACTATTAAGAGTTTTTGTTTTTACCTTAACAGTCTTACCACTATGAGGATCAGTTCTATGAGAGACGAAAGAATTCATCGTAGAATTACGTTCATGAATATTGAACTCTGCCTCACCATCCTCAGTACCAACAGCAAGATTAAGAGCCTCAATATTTTTAATTCCTGCAATACCAACCAGTTCGTTCAGAAGAGCAAAGTGTGAAGGAGTTGGTTCTACTGAGAATACCTTTTCACATATGGGAGCAACAAACATAGAAAATAATCCAATGTTTGCGCCCAAGTCAATCATATTGAGATCTTCATTTTCTTTTAGAAACCAATAGAAGTCAGTATTAAACTGTTTTAGAATATGAACCACGCAAGAGTGTTCTGCGAATGCATGATTTTTATAATTCTCTGATGACGAAAGATCGATTTTATTGCCTGCGATATCAGAAAACGAAAGAAGGTCTGTCATGATGTTACTTTGTTGATGTATTGTAAGGGTTCTTCAGCGATCACGGTCTTCATCCACTCACGAAGACCACCGTGTTCTTTATTTAGTTTTGCTGCTGCAGATCCTCCTGCCTGGTGCATAACTTTGATGCACATTGGATCTCCAGTCTTAGGATCATCAAGATAGAGTGCATTATCTTTCACATAGATGTCAGACCAACTCTCCCAGTGATTATTATTCTCTCCCCAAGTATTACAAAGTCCATAGGAAACTCCTGTTCCCATGGCATCAATAATCTTTGTTGAGTATTTTCCACAATGGAAGATTTGATTCAAGGTATCCTGCTCATCACCAATCCCATGAGCATATGGATTTACCTCATCCTTGATTCTCTTTGCTTCTCTATTCAATTCATGCCAATCATACCAGAACTGTTTGTTATTTGAAGCAATCAAACCAGCATTAATAAACTTCTGTACTGGAATTTTTTCTCCATTACCAAAGGGTGGCAGGTGATGAATGGTAATGCCAGGATGAGAACTTGCCTTGTCCAATGAGTTGTTATTACGGACTCCGATAATATCCTCATCACTCTCAAAGAGTTCAGTCATAGGACCAGTTACAACACAGTCACCATCAATATGAACAACCATATCATAATCATCAATGTAAGGCATACAACTAGGTGGCATCATCCATACGTTGTTCAACCAAGAGTCTTTTACCTTTGCCACATCAGTCATCTTTGAATCAAATACAAAGAAATCTACATCTGGATGAAAATACTTGAATGAATTTCTAAGTTCATCTAATCCAATATAATCAATATAGTCATCTGTACACCAAGTTGTTACAGCAATTTTTTTCATTTGTCTCCCATGGCCATAAATGAGTTGTTTAAATCAATACCAGATACAAAAATATTTTCATATCCACGTTCAAACATGTAAGCCTCAATAATTTTAGGAGTAAGTACATGCTTATGCTTTCTATTGTTCCAAGGTCTCCAATAGACCTGACTAAAGTCGGGTAGATATAAAAACAAGGTTCCTTCCTTCTTGAGATTATCATACCAATAATCCATAGTCGCAACCCAATCAGATACGTGCTCTAAGCAATGACTAGAGAAAATGTAATCTACTTGAACTGGTGGTAGATTATCAGCATCCCATGGATCATCAAAGTCAAGATCAATAGGTGTAGCACCAGGAAATGCCCACTCTGGTTTCATACAACCAATATCATATCCAACTCCACTACAAACATGTTTTGCAAAAGGAATTGCAAATTGTGATGCATTCCCTTCTGTTTGAAACTTTGGATACCAGTTTTTCTTATACTCTACTACTTGCATATCAATTTATGTGGGGTACTGAATAAGTAATCAATCTCGGTCATATTCTTTTCGTTATGTGCAACAACCACATAATTTTCATAAGAGGTGTCTAAGACATCAATAATATAGTTGAGTGATGTATTGATTGTATAAACACTCTTTGCCTTCTCAAAAACTTTACACCAATCAAACAAAGTATATCCGTCAATGTATTGTAGTTCTACAGAGGGTAAGTTGTAATTTTCTGGACGCATCAGTTCACAATTTCTTCCTTCATTATAAAGGTTGTTGATAAACACGAACTCGGAGTCGTCCTTGAGACCAAGTACATTATAATACAGATCGTCTTCTTTAGCAAAGTCACGATCAAATTTAAACCAATCCTTCCAATCAGAGTAATCAAGTCCCAACATAGAATATTTTGAACTCATAATCTTACCATCATTATGAGTCATATCAGCAGTTGCCATACTGATAAATGCTGCATTTTCCTCTACAACAGCACCTGCACCATGTTCATAGATATCTTTCATTGGAAAGTCATCTGTTGTCATGGGAAACCAGATATCTTTAATATAGTTTTGAATCCATTGAATATCGGGTTTCAGGGGCCAGACAACATCATACCCCTTCATCATCATTACCCTAGCAATCTTTTGACAAAAGAAAACATCACCAATTCCTGCAGGTTGTTTAATTAAACAGGGTCTCATACGTATGCTACAAGGATATAATCATCAACAGGATTGATAGACTTATAATAGGTGAACTGATAGTCAGGGTTGATACCACGAATCTTATCCATCAGTTGATCTTCTCTGCCAGAGAAATAGATGGGAATGTCGTCAATAACAATTGTATGATCCTTGATAGGGTGATCCTTAATCATATCAAGTTCTTCCATAGTTGGTACACCACCACCTTCAGCGTGTGCATCCAACCAGAAGATAGCCTTCTGATCAACTTTCTTTAGGATTTCTTTTACACAATCTCTAGAGTCACCCAACCAAAGATTAACATTATCATCATCCTTAAATTTCTCCAGACAAATATTATATCTTTCCTCAGACAATTCACAACTGAAGATCTCTTCAAAACCAAGATCAACTGCATATTTAACAGCATCTCCCATATAGGTTCCAGTTTCAACAAAGTGCTTACAATCTTTGCCGATACCAAAGTCCTTAAAGATATAATAGAAAGAATGGATTCCTTCTTTAAGTGCCTTCTCAAATACTTCTCTAGTCATTTTGTTCTCCGTTAAAATAATTTTCCCAAATGAAGTCTTCCAATACTTCCATTTTCAATGCTCGTTCAAAGTTGTCTTTGATTGCATCCATTTTATCATTATAAAGTTCTTCAGTCAAAGACTCAATATCAAATCCATCCTCTAGGATAATCATACCATCAGTGTTGAACCATTTTCCAACAGAAGAGGTGCCATGATAAATTGGAACTGTTCCTGTTAAAAAACAATCCAAAAGTTTTTCACTGAAATACTCATTGTTGTTTTCAATAGCAACCGAGAACATATAGTCTGCGAGTGCTTCTTCTTTGTATTCAATCTCATTAAATCCACGACCAAACAAAGGAGCATACTCTTTTAACTGGTCAAGCATATGTAGTCTCTGTTGATGACCAGGAAGATGAGACTTGTTTGATGCCAGAATAGAAATCAATTTATTCTTTGGATAAATCTGAGGTTCACGAATCCAAGATCCGTTTCCAGGAACCCAACAAATTCTTTCATGAAGATCACATAGTTCTTCACTCCAAGTAAAAATTTTATCATATTCATCCATATAGGTATCAAGATTATTCTTGATCTCCTGAATGAGAGGTTCAACTATCCAACAACATTCTAGAATGATACCATATTTTTTCTTACTAGAGGAATCCTGCAGGCCTGCAGGAATAAATCTATCAATATAAAAAGTCTCATCATCTGTTGTGAGACCATTAAATGTTTGTTGTTGTCTACCCTCACCTTCATGAACCCATTTAATATACTTTGATTCTTTTCCGTGAGTCGTATACCCCTTATTTCCATTCGTGAGATGAATAAAGGTATCATTCAACAATTTAAAATTTTTCATTTCAGCAAATACTTTTCTTTGTTAAATGGGTTCAGTTCTCTATCATTTCTCAAGAAAATAGAGTCACCCCATCCTTCTTGTTGATAAGAATCTGACATTTCAGCAAGTTTAAATCCCCTTTCAGTCAACCATTGTGAGATAAATTCATGAGGAGCACCTGTATTGTTTCTATCATTCAAAGAAGTTTCAATAAAGATCATATTGATATATTTTAGATGATCTTCAAAACCCTTTAGAATTTCAAGTTCTGCTCCCTCTGCATCAATATTCAAGAAATCATACTGATCCATATCAATATTATTTTCTTCAATCAAAGTAGATAGTTTCTTAGTTACAACAGTAGCATAACTACCACCCGCAAGTTTTCTTGACAGATGATCAGAGTATGCTACTGGGTTTAGAGTTGAACAATCATTAGCAAGAAAGAATTGTTTTTCTAGACCATCCTCACTATACACACATTCATTAAAAGAAAGGTATCCACATCTATCAGCAACTGGTTTTGACATAGTATCAAAGACAAATTTATTTGCCTCAACGCCGATAACTTTATTTCCAACTAATTTGCTATAGCAGTAATGCTCCACAAAGTCCCAAAGACCAACGTGAATGATACCTTTGACATCAACGTTTAGTCTTTCAAAACTACCAACATAATTTATATTATCATGAAGAGGATGTGGATGAAATCCAGTCTCCTTATCATAAGAAGCGTAAGGTCCTAATTTACTCATACTGAATGATGAAATGGAGCATATGGTTCTGAACTTTGAATTTGAGATTGAATCCAATAATAGGTGTAACGAAAACCTTCCTTATGAGTCATTTGAAAATCCCAATTTAACTTTTCACGAATCAAATCATTGTTAGAGTTACGACCACGAACACCTAGAGGTCCATCAATATGAATTTTAGAAACTTCTTTTTCTGCAACTTCAGCCGCAATATCTACAAGTTGATTAATAGTAACCATCTCTTCAGAACCAATATTCACAGGACCCATAAAGTCACTGTCCATCATTCTTCTAGTTGCTTCAATGCATTCATCAACGAACAAGAAGGAACGAGTTTGTAACCCATCTCCCCACACCTCGATTGCTCCACCTGACTCCGGGAGGTAAGCGACCTTACGGCAGATTGCAGCTGGTGCCTTCTCTCTTCCACCGTCCCAGGTTCCTTCGGGACCAAAGATGTTGTGATACCTAGCAACCCGAACAGGGATGCCATGGTTACGATTGTAAGCAAAGTAGAGACGCTCACTGAAAAGTTTCTCCCATCCATACTCGGAGTCTGGTTCTGCTGGGTACGCATCATTTTCCCTCAGTCCAGGATTGTTTGTTTCTTCTTGAGCATACTCAGGATACATGCATGCTGATCCAGAGTAGAAAATCTTAGTAGGTTGATCTAGTGAAGGACGAACACATGCAGTTCCATTCTCTTCACCATCAAAAGTTTCATTCAGTTGACGAACTTCTTCAAGGACATTCAAGTTGATAGACACTGAGTTGTGCATGATGTCTGCATCATTCTCACCAGTAAATACAAATCCTGCTCCACCCATATCAGCAGCAAACTGATAGATCTCATCAAAAGGACGGATACAGCGATAAGGAACAGAGTTATAAAAATTACCTTGTTCACCTTTGAACTGGATGACACGACGCACAAAAGTTACATCACGCAAGTCACCTTGTACAAACTCATTTGCATGGGTATTTGAAAATTCTGGGTACTTAAGATCAACACCACGTACCCAGTAACCTTCAGAGCGGAGACGTTTGACCATATGACTTCCAATGAAACCACCAGCACCAAGCACCAGTGCTGTCTTCTTATATTCAGACATTATGTAAAAAGTTTCTTCTTATATATGATACGATTATTTTGACAGTTTGTCAATATACCACTGAACAGTATCTCCCAGTCCATCACTAAAATTAATAGATGGAGTCCAACCTGTTGCAGATGTTAGTTTTGAAAAGTCTGTTCCATATCTTTTATCCTGGCCAGGTCTGTCATATGAAACACCAATCAACTCATGAGATTTATCAAGTAGGTCAAGAATCATTTTAGTTACTTCAATGTTTTGCAACTCACATCCTGCTCCTACATTAAATTTATCATTCAATACTTTCTTTTCCTCAATGGACCAGATTGCACTACAGTGATCCATTACATGAATCCAATCTCGAATTTGTTCCCCACCATCATACATGTAAGTTACTTTATCTTCCATGGCGTTCTTAATTACTTTAGGAATAAGTTTCTCAAAGTGCTGACCCCTACCATAATTATTAGAGGATCCTGTAATTACATATGGAAGTCCATAGGTATTGTGCCAACTAGTTACAAAATGTTCTGCTGATGCTTTAGTTGCAGAGTAAGGATTTCTAGGATTATATGGTGTGTCCTCTCTGAAAAGGGAGTCATCATATTCAAGAGAACCATAGACTTCATCAGTAGAAATATGGTGAAACTTTTCTACTTGTACCTTGAGGCTGGCATTAAGAAGGTTGATTGTTCCATTAATATTTGTAGAAATGAAAGGGTTGGAATTAGATATTGATTTATCAACATGACTTTCAGCAGCAAAGTGAAAGACTTTCTTTGGTTTATGTTTATCAAAAATATAATTTACATGCTTTTCATTAACAATATCACACCAGACAAATTCAATCTGAGGACACTGAGGAATATTCTCTTCATTTGATGCATAAGTTAAACTATCAAGAACAATAATTTTATCATCTGTAACATCACGCAAAAACTCAAGGAAGTTACTTCCAATAAATCCTGCACCACCAGTAACGATAATAGACATATACTTTTTTTAAATGATACTAAAAAAGACCCTTAATGTCAAGGGTCTTTGGGTCGCCATGCACGCCACTTGCTTTTAGGAAGCAAGAAACCAATTAGCTCCAGAGTTGGTTGATTCTAGTCTCCATCTCTATAAACCTTGCATCAACTTCTTGTTGTGCTTTATCGCTTGCTTCAAGCGCAGCAACTTTTGCTTCTAGTGCTTGAAGTCTTGCCTCAACCTCAACATCATATTTTGACATTGATGCACCAGATGCAGATTTACCTGCTTTTCCTTGAGTTGACATAATAGTAAAAATTAACTCTTTGATTATTTAGTTTTAAGAGGGTCTAATGACTCCACCACTTAGTTTTACGAACTAAGAAACGCGAGATACCGAGTCTGTAACATAACAAGGAACACCATCTGGATCTAACCATTTAGGATATTCTGGGTCTTCAATAGCAAGAAGCATTTGATCGCCATTGTCAAACAAATAAACATCTGAGTATTTTTTAGTATACTCATTTGCTTTTTGCATACGAAAGTCTGGTTTACCATTCAGTTGAATGTAACCTCTTTGAACGAACCGATAGGGAAATCGTTCGTGGATTACAATAGTCTTAGTAGACTCAACTGACTTAGGATCTAAATCATTCATGCTTCTACCGTTTCAAGATCAATTGCGACTTGCTCGATCAAGATGTCATAATCATCAAGTGGATCACCAGAAAATACTACACCATTGTTCTCGTAATAACGACGAACCTTTTTGAGAAGTTTCGGATTCTTCACATCCAGGAAGAAATCTCCATTTACAGCACCGCGAAGGGTTTGAATGTCTTTCTTGAACTTTGTAGTCAGTGTCATTGTCTTGATTGTTGACCTTGTTATTATACACGACAGGTAGAGAACCTGTCAATGGGGGTCGCGAGGATTGAACTCGCCTTAGCCGAATTATGAGTTCGGTGCATTCACCAGATTGCTAGACCCCCTAATAGGACTGCTGGGAATTGAACCCAGTTTACCCCGTTATAAGCAGAGAGCATTAACCAATATGCGACAGTCCCTCAGGGTCCTTCGTTGTTCTGTTCAGTGTATATGCGTATGAGTTCATCATCCGCTGGCATCATCACTGCTCTCTCGCCGTTTTTATTTTCCACTCCTATTGATTCACCATTCTCTACTTTATTCATCAACTCTTCCCAATTCTCTTGCCAGTATTCCACCGAATAAAATTCCATAGTTGTCTTATGTATAAACTTTATAAAAACGATTGCAACTTATTTAAGATAATCTGGTATGCCGGTACTATATCACCTTCATCCATTCTAAACAAGTCCTTGTCGTATCTTTCCATATCATTCTTACCCCATAACCTCATTGAATCGGGCGAAATCTCATCTGCAAGATATAGATCGCCATGAGCATCAATGCCAAACTCAATCTTAAAATCAATCAAATCAAATCCAATGAGGTTAAAGATATTGATTAGATAATCATTAATCATTAATGTTTGTTCCTTGAGAGGAGTAGGGTCATATCCCATTAGCCTCACCCTATCCCAGGTAAGCAATGGATCATGTTTTGAATCATCCTTTAGAAAAAACTCAACAATAGCAGGAATAATTGGTTGACCCTCTTTAATTGTAGTGGTCCTTACAATAGAACCTGCTGCTCTGTTCCTACAGATGACCTCTAAAGGAATAATGTCAACTTTCCTACAAAGCATCTTATTGGGACCAATCTGCCTATGGTAATGAGTTTTGACACCAAGAAATTCTAGTTTGTCAAAAAGAATGGAAGATATTTGACAGCATAATGATCCCTTACCTGCTGGGTAGTCTTCTTTCTCACCATTACCAGCAGTTACTTTATCATGATACTCAATCAAAACTTCCTCGGGATTTTCAGTACCAAATACAGTTTTGACTTTTCCCTCCACAATCTTCATAATGAATATTATACAGTATTTTTAATTATAGCACTATGGGTTTCTAGGGTCAAGTCCCATATCATTAAGATATTCTGTCCACCAGTCTGGATCTCGTTTACACTTCCAATCAGGAACGGGTAAATTATGAAGCGAATACCACTCATTAATCGCTTCATCGATAATCTGTGCGATCTGTAAATTCTTCTTCCTCTTCATCAACGTCTTCATATGGGTTTGCCACATAAGGTCCGTGAGGTTTTCTGGATTCTGATTTAACATACTTTTGTTCGTTATTGACTGCTGCAATCCACAAACTAAGTTTCATTATAATCCATATTATTCCTATTGGTAAAAAACATGCAAATAGGATTAGTGGTTTCATGATAGTAATACTTGGAAGATTTCCCCCTTCACTCTATCTATAACTTCTTGAATGATGTTTACATCAATCCCCATAAAGGGAGGGATCATTCCAATAACGCGAAAAAATCCATCCACAAAAAGTGCCAAAAACATAATACCTAAAAATGTACTAATGATTGACGCATTACGATTGTGTTGACGAATCGCATTATCAATCATTTTCTGACACTCTTCTTTTGTTACATGGTGTACAGGTTTTATTTCACTCATCCTGTGAGGCATTTGGAATATTATTCATGGGGTCTGGTTCTCCCCGAACTATAGCACAAGCTCGCTTATAGTAATAGTTATCGGTGGTATTGTTTGTTTCAAAGGTTTCTTTAATTGTTAACCAGTTCTGATAATCGTCGGGATGCATGATGGTAGAGAGATTGCCTACATTACTATTTAACTTCAAAGTCTAGTCTACGAACTTTACGTCTACGTCTTTCTTCTTGGTAGATAAGTTCTTGACTAGAGAAGTGACTATCAATCTTTCTCTCCACATTATTAGTTACCATTACAATTTTATTCAAGTCTTTGGCACCAATTTTATCATCCACAATACTCATTTGATTGGGACAACCACAGAACTGAACTTTGCTAGTGCTCGTCAATTCTTTTCTACACTCTTTGCATCTGATAGTAATCATTAGGCATACATTGAATTCGACATGCTCGAAGAGGGGATCGAACCCCCGACAATCTCCGTGTAAAGGAGGTGCTCTACCGCTGAGCTATTCGAGCGTACTCCTCCACCTGGACTCGAACCAGGGACAACAGAATTAACAGTTCCGCGCTCTACCAACTGAGCTATAGAGGATTGTCATACTCTTTCTTCGTTTTAAAGTAGAGTTTATAATATCTCTTCTTCATTTCATTGAGAGTATCCATATCATCTTGAAACCCCATGTATTTACACATTTGGGATGATCCTTCCAACTCACTAATCAATCTTAGTATACTGACAGGATGTCTTTCAAGTCCTCCAAAATCATACTGAGACATAATAATAGTTTGGAGAAAGCGGAATACCAGAATCGAACTGGTGACGAAAGGTTGGAAACCTTTAGTTTTGCCTCTAAACTAATTCCGCA
>Ga0181417_1000133_pt1 | contig 23451 bp, 36 predicted proteins | sample 40SPOviralmetaG_FD_130142 | JGI IMG/M metagenome (GOLD analysis project Ga0181417, IMG submission 130142) | Marine viral communities from the oligotrophic San Pedro Time Series (SPOT) site, San Pedro Channel, CA, USA - 40 SPOT_SRF_2013-02-13 | ecosystem: Environmental > Aquatic > Marine > Strait...
CCACTTCCAAAAAGAAACGTGAAGACACAAAGAAAGGAAAGCAGCACTCTAAGCAACCCAAAAAGATAGCAAAGAAAACAGCGAGGCATCGTAAATGATGGATAGAGAAGAGTACAAGAAGGGCGGTAAGGCTAAGAAGAAAGACCCACGTTTAACCCGTGCAGGCGTTAGCGGCTATAACAAGCCTAAGAGAACTCCTAACCACCCCAAGAAGTCACATGTTGTAGTGGCTAAAGAAGGTGACAAAATCAAGACTATTCGATTTGGTGAGCAAGGTGCTAAGACGGCAGGTAAGCCAAAGGCAGGAGAGTCTGAAAAGATGAAGAAGAAACGTGCAAGCTTTAAAGCTCGTCACGCTAAGAACATTAAGAAGGGTAAGATGAGTGCAGCATATTGGGCTAATAGGGCCAAATGGTAGGGCCTATATCGCCTGTATCAAACATGCTACTGAGTAGTTATGTCAACACAGAGACGCGCACTTCTGTTGTTAATAGCGGCGGGGATACTGGTAGAATTGACAGTACTGTTTTTAGGACTGTTTACTACCAGTACGATCATGGGACAATAAGTGTACGCAATGTATCCTCATCGTCCCAGATCATCAACCTTTTAGTTTAGCTCTAATCCAAAGAGAAGCAAAAAGAAAAATTAAAAGGGGTTGAAGAACAACAAAAATAAGTATATTAGAAAGTTGATATCCCCAACCTGTAATTTCTCCTATTATAATTAATATGCTTACACATATATTAAATATATAATCAATCAATTTAAACTCTCTAGTTCTTGCTCCAATTCTTTGTGCATATTTCTAAACTGAGGATCTACCTTAGCTAATATTTTTTCTATATAAGAAGCATCTTCTGATGTAAATATTTTATTTATTTTATCATTAGGAACTTTAGAATACTCAGTCATTAATAAACCTTTAGAATCTACAAAAACTTTAAAGCTTATAATATTTCCTTCTTTTGGCATAGTATGCTCCTATGCAACTTTGTTAAAAGTAATTGAACCGACATCGCCACGTAGTCCAGCCTTCATGTAGGTAGTTGCACGGCCTTCAAAGAAGTTCTGATGCTCTACACCTAACACATCATCAAGCCAGTTGAGTGGATTGTCCTTTACTTCATAGTTAGGTTTCAAGCCTAGCTGTAGTAAACGACGATCAGCAATGTACCTGATGTACTGCTTCATCTCTTCTTTGGTTAAACCAGTAATATCACCCTGCTCAAACACTAAGTCCAAGAACCTATCCTCTAGGTCAACCATTTGTCGGCAAGCCTTGTAGATTTCTTTCTTGAAAGAGTCTGTCCATATGTCAATATTCTCTTGAATAAACTCCCGGAACAGCTTAGTCATTGCCTCTACGTGTAGAGATTCATCACGTATACTATAAGTAATAATCTGCCCCATGCCCTTCATCTTGCCAAACCTTGGGAAGTTTAGAAGGATGATAAAGCTACTAAAGAGTTGTAGTCCTTCAGTAAAACCTGAGTAGATAGCCAAGGCTTTTGCAATAGCGCGTCTATCAGGCACGAGTGAGCTTGTAGCAGCTTTCTCTGGAAGCTTTACAGAGTTTATATAGTCATGTTTAGCAGCCATAGCCTCATACTCTGCAAAGGCTTTGTACTCTACCTCTGGCATCCCTACGGTGTCCAGTAGTAGGCTGTAGGCATGTTGGTGTATGGACTCCATATTGTTAAACGCACCCATCATCATACGTGCTTCAGGCTTTCTAAAGATACGCATGTACCTATCAACGTATCCATTGCTGACATCTACATCAGACTGTGTAAACAGACGGAAGATCTGAGTTAGTAGATTCTTCTCTTCATCAGTCATTGTCTGCCAATCTTTTACATCATTATGCAGAGGTACATCCTCTGGGAACCAGTGCATCTGGTTCTGTTGTGAGTAATAGTCGAACATCCAAGGATGGTCAAATGGTTTGTAGTAATCTCTAGTTGATCTTAAACTCAAGCTGCATCTCCCTCTTTGATAAAGACACCATGACTGTTCATGTGCCCCTTGCGATCTTTAATATCATTATACGCTACCTTCAGGCACTCCTCTAAGGTAGTGTCATTCATAATGGCTAAGGTGTTTAACACTACCAAGCAGTCACCAATGTCATCAGTCACATCACGCTGCTTGGCTATGTTATCCCCTAACTCTCCTATCTCTGACACAAGTTTAGCAAACTGTGCAAGAGGTGTACTGTTGTTAATTATTCCACGGTTCATGGCCCACAGGCTAATCATGTGTATTAGTTCATCACTCATTCTATTTCATGCCCCGACGATATAAGTACAGATTTAAAAACTTCTACCATATAAACAATTTCTTTTACATCTAAAGCCGCTGTAGATTTAGCACTCATTAAACCCTCTTCAGTCCAACCTATAACAAGAAGCTGTTCAAACTGATCTTTACACTCATCCAAAACTTCGTTAGCTGTGGCGTTTTCCGGCAGCAAACTAATTACATTACTCACTAAAATGTGTCTCCAATACAATAAGCTTATCTTCTGCTTCAGCAATTTTACCTACTAAAGTATCCATAGTCTCAATCAAATTACCATGCTCACCCACAGCCACAGGATTGTCTAGGTAGTTCTGCACCTCTGCCTTGTACACGTCTATCTCAGCGTTGTACAGGCGCTTCATAGCGCTAATCTTTGTATCTATCACTGTATCCATCCTCCAGTAATTGTTTGTATTTGTTTAGGTACTCCTTGTAACTCAGGGGTGCCTCTTGTTGTTTGATCTTGTTGCTCATGTAACTAGACCACATCTGCATACAGTAGTTACTGAACAACATAATCTTGTCATCCTGTTCCTTATAGTATACCAGATAGTCAGACCAATTGGTATACTTTTTTAGCTCAGGTATGTAAAACTTTGCTCTGTACGCTGGGTGTTCATCCTTCACAGCTTAAACATTCTCCGTCTTCAAGGTTGATTCTGGGGATCTTGATGTTAACATTCTCTGTATTTCTAGCCGCTGTAGTTCGCAGGTAATACATAGATTTGAGTTTGTTAGCTCCCGTCCAATGTACATGATTAACATATTCCAGATACTCATCGTGTACCTCCTGTGGTGCTGTAGCCGGTGGTGGCTCAAAGAATAAGTTTACTGACTGTGCTTGGCAGACGTACTTCTGTCTTTGGTAGGCGTGTTCGATAACCCAAATCTGGTTAAGTTCAGGCGCTGTCTTGAAAACTTCTTTTTCTTCTTCCGATAGTTCCGATAGGTCTTTAACAGAGCCTTCAGCAGCAGCAATATCTTTCCACGTTTCTTCGGTGTTGATACCTTTACTTTCAAGTAGTTCCTCCAAGTATTTATTTTTTACTTTAAATGAGCCTGTTAAAGTTTTGTGCGTAAATACGTTAGCCCTTGTAGGCTCAATACTAGGACTTGTTCCACCGCATATAATACTACTACTAGCATTAGGGGCAATAGCAAGCAGATGGGAATTACGCAAGCCACTACCAGCCATGTCAGGAGCCTCCCCACGGTTTCCAGCCAAACTTCTGGAAGCATTTTCAGCTCTTTCTTTGATTGTTTTAAACGCTCTATTGTTAAAGCTGGAGGCGTACATTCCCTCAAAAGGGATTCCATTACGTTGAAGGTAACTATGAAAACCCATTGCTCCAAGACCGACCGCACGTTCTCTATATGCGCTATAAGCGGCTTTTGCAAAGCCTTTTTTACTAGGTGGAACATAAGTTTCAAATTCCTTAAAATCTAATTTTCTTGGTTTAGGGTTTTTTCTAAGATTATAAATAGCATAATAGTGCTCTTTATTTGTAGCATTAGTTACAAAATGTTCTATGATGTTATCAAGCATTGTTATTAGATCAGCAATAAACTGCTCGTCATCTTTCCAATCATCAAAGTATTCTAGGTTAACACTAGATAAGCAGCACACTGCTGTACGATCTTCACTGGTTGGTAGTGTAATCTCAGAACATAGGTTGCTCTGTCGTACCTCTAGCCCTATGTCCTTCTGTAGCTGCGGCAGGGCCTCATTACAGCGGTCTAGGTTAACAATGTAGGGTTCACCTGTCTCTGCTCTGGTGTGTACTAGCTGCCACCACAAGTCCCTAGCGGATACAGTCTTGACTGCCTGCTTAGACTTAGGATCTATTAATCTCCAGCTATCATCAGACATGACGGCGGCCAAGAATTCGTCTGTGATTGTAATTCCATTGTGAAGGTTAAGGCACTTACGATTAAGATCGCCCCCAGTAGTCTTTCGCATAGCGATAAACTCCTCCACTTCTGGGTGGCTAATGTCCATATACGCTGCATAAGATCCTCTCCTTGTTATGCCTTGGTTGAAGGCAAGCATTTGACTATCTACGACATGCATGAAAGGTATGCTGCCAGTAGACTGACTACCGTTAGAAGTTGAAACGCCATTACTTCTAACAGCACCCCAATATCCACCCAAGCCTCCACCTCCACTAGCAAGCCATATGTTCTCATCATAGTGATCAGATAAACCACGCCTTGAATCAGGAACATAATTGAGAAAGCAGCTAATAGGTAAGCCACGTGTGGTTCCCCCGTTACTAAGAATAGGAGTGCTAAAACCGAACCAGCCCTTGCTTGCGTAGTCATAAAGCCGCTGTGCAAGATCGAAGTCAGTATGTCCTTGATACGTTGCGCCATAGACCGACGCTCTGGCGAAGGCTTCTTGTGCATGTGTCTCTTCCTCCCAGAAATAACGGTCTTTTAATGTTTCAAGAGAAAACACATTAAAATCTTTTTCTCTATCGTAGTCAATTTCTATCCCCAGATAGTTCTGCTTGCCAATCTTTGATGTCATCCAAATCATCCTTCTCTTTTAACTGGGCTTGTCTGTAGCCCTTAGTTCTTGCTTTACTTTTAGATTTCTTTTTCTTCTGAAACCTCTCAGCTCTTTCTGCTTTCCTATCCCAACTTGTCACCCGGATGCTCCAACATGTAACGAATCAAACGCTCTTCATACCAACGGGCCTTACGTAAGTCTTCTATAGGCTTACCTTTGTAACGACAACGCCAGTTATATTTCAGTGCATTACCACGCAAGTATCCAATGTACTCATCGTGTGTAAGCATACCTTGGATAGCATCAATACATTCCATACCGCCATTGTTGTAATGCTCTGGCCTATGTACAGGATCAAACTTATAATCTCCATATAGGGGATGATCATTAGGATCATTGTTATCATCATAGATATGATTCCATGTGTCGGCTACAGGTGTTGCGGTTTTTTTCCTAAGTGCATTCCACTCTTCTGGTGTTGCGTCATCAATGCTCATTGCATCTCCACAGTTAGTTTATCATTTCGTTTTTTAAACTCTTCAGAGTCTTTAGCTTTAACATCAATCCAACTATCTGGGATTGTGTCTTCACTAAACCACCTAAAGTCATTAGCCCAAGCCCACTCACCGTGTGATCTTTTAGTGCCGTCTTTACGGCGCTTAGCTCCCGGCATAGGGGCATCGGGATTTGCAAACAAGAATACCAACTCAGTATCTTTGGGTAATTTTTTTCTTACCCAAATATATTTATTATATTCTTGGAAGTCCCAGAACCTACCTTTAGATTCTAAAAGGATTTTTTTACCTTCAATATGGCGAACAAAGTCTGGCTCATACTTGTGCTCAATTACATAAGGTACTTTATCTACATGGTGCTTCCAATCTTTTAAGATTGATTCGTGAAGAAGCGCCTCCCATATAGAATCATACTTATTACCGTCAGGCTTTATAAGTTTTTTAGGGCGCGGTACTCGTCTTTTCCTAGCGCCTGATTTAATTTTTGCCATAGATATACTTCCTATAGCTGTTATTAAACATTGTATAATCTATATTGTTTAAAGTGTGCCCATCTTTTATCATTTTTTTGAGCACGGACACAACCCAAGATCGGGTGTATATACTTTTATATAATGTTTTATTGTTGTAGATATACTCTTGTTGGGACAAGAAATCTTCTACGTTGGCAGGCGTAATTTTATTTTGGTCTTCTTCGGGGACTAAAGTGTGCATCCAAGCAGCTAGAATATCTAGACTTTTTTTACGGATCAACTTCATAGTTTTACTGTTCAACTATAACTTCCTTAACTCTAGGGGCGTTAACAACTTTGGTGAAGTACGTCAGACCTTTAGAGTATTCAAATACCCTAAGCCCCTCACCATCATTACTGTCTGCCCAGCAATTAAATTTATGGGGACAAAACACGCAGGAGCGTGGTAGCTTTTCGTTACCTTTTACTCCTTCGGGTATAGGATTATAGCATTTTTCTGGAGGGGAGTCAAGCTTTATAGCCTTCTTTAAGTTTTTTATTTTACTTTTAATAGAAGGCTTATCCATATCATCAGGGCGGAACAGACACAACTCTCCGTTTTCTTTGTTGATCACAAGAAAGCCGCCTGATTCTGTCCCTTCATGGGCCTCGTATCCCGCTAACTGCGCCATGTATCCGAAGTCATCTTGTTCTGCTAAAGTTCCTTGTGCAAACTTTTTGAATGCAAAACCAGAAGCAGTCTTTACATCAACTACTTCACCATCAATTTTACAGTCCATGTGGCCTGTAATCCCCTCCACTACAACTTCTTTTTGCTCATCAGTTACTGTGTGCCCAGCCAAACGCACAAGCATAAGAAGTAATTCCTCTAGAATATGTCCGTAAAGAAATTTAATTTGCGTGGAAGCTGAATGTTTTTGTGCATGATTACTACTATTAATATCATACCAAAGCTGCCTTGAAGGTTTCCCCACGTTACTCATACGCAGCCCCTTTGTTTGTGTCCTAGGCGTAGCCCAGTGTACCAAAGCGGACTTCATATTCTCACCAAAGTTATATATTATATCATCAGTAAGATCAATATCTTTACCTTCAGACAGTACATCAAGGGTAGAGTATATGTCCTCTACTAAAGTGTCTAGAGTTTTAGAAGAGTTCAAGCTGCCCTCCCTCATAAAATAACTTATCAAGTTCATCAACAGCTACGGCAGATCCCATATAAAACCATTCTCCTTTACGTCCACGGCCCTCTAGGGTAAGCGCATTGTGTGCCTTACTCTCAGCCTCTCGTCTATCAGAAACTTTATAAGATTTTACAATTTCATAGTCTCTATAAGGTGATGATGTTTGATATTGTTTTAATCTATCTTTAGAATCTACAGCCATACCTACCTTAACCCAGCCCGGAAACGAAGGGTTATACATAATATATACTTCTCCTTCTTTAGATCTTTCATAGTTTTCTAAAGAACTAAAAGCAGCATCAGTAAAACCTTTGTATCTTCCGGGCTTGTGTAAAGGATGAGCTTGTGATATATAATTACCATCTACCCACATTCTATTAGAGTTTCTTTTTTCTTTAACAGAAGTTCTTTCTCGGATGTGTCCCCCAGTATGGATACTGGAGCCATCTTCGGGGTAGTAATACCACCAATCCCCATCCTCAAAAACATGCTTACCTGTTCTAGTGTGTTTCTGACCAGTTGCTTCCGACATGATAATCTCCATCTAGCGGACAGTTAAGTCCTAATTGTACACCGGCTTCTATTATAGCACCGATACCTAAGTTTCCCACAGTGTCAGCTATAGTTTCTTCTGCTTCGACCTGCCATTCATCGTGGACATTGGCGACAACAGAAGCATCTAAATCTTTTATTTTGTCTGAAAAAATAATTAAAGCTTTCTTCATAACAATAGCACCGGCACTTTGCAACAATGTATTCAAAGCTGAATGCTCACTGCGAACAATAAGCTTGCGACCATCAATACCTTTTATGTATCCTTTCTTGGATGCTCTTCCAACTTTATCTTTAAGAGATTTGAATGATGGAAGATTATCGAAGAAAGATTTTCTAAGTCTTGCACCAACGTCCCTACCTCCTCCAGCCACGCTTCCAAGTTTAGGATCTCCTGCTCCGTATAAGAGGGCATATATAAATGTCTTTGCCTGATTTCTAGATTCAAGTCCTGCAAGCTTTTGGTTAGCTGTGTGGACATCTCCGTTAATGATTTCATTTGTGTACTCCTGATCGTCCATATAATGTGCAAGCATTCGCAACTCAAGACCACTAGCATCAATACCAACAAGCTTGTAGCCTTCGGGGACAGTCCAACAAGCCCGACATTCCTTACCGTACTCAGAAGATAAGCTAGGAACTTGGGCCATGTTGGGACTGTTGTGTGTCATCCGTCCTGTAATAGTACCGTTAGAATTTATATATCCCCTTACTCTTGAGTCATCGTCACACTCTTTTAACCACGAAGTTATAGAAGCTAAACGCTTTTGTAACATTAAGTATCTTGAGATCAATTGTGCTTGAGGTATATTTTTTATTTTATTTAGTACACTTTCATTAACGATAGGTTGTCCTGTTGGTGTAAACTTTTTTGGTTTCCAACCAAACTCTTGTAAGTACTCACCTATTTGTTTTCTTGATCCAAGATTGAAAGGATGAGACATAACTCTTTTAAGTTTTTTATTACCACATATTTCGACATACTCGTCATCGGATAGTCTTACTCTTTTATTTAACTCTCGGCACTTAGCAAACTTAGATACGGCTCCATCTGCATTGTAAGCGATACGAAGAGTGAACACTTCTTTTTTAGGCTTGAATACTTTATGTACTTCACGCTTAACATCTTCAAGCTCTTCTTCAAACTTAGCTTCTAAAGTCATGGCATATTTTCTATCAAGAAGTATACCTTTATTCCTTTGATCATCTATTAATTTGTAAGCTTCGTGTTCTATTTCTACCGACAAAGCAGAGAAACCTTTGCTTTCTCTTTTAAGATATTCGTAAACCTTAGCGTTCACCATCACGTCATTGATACAATACTTCATCATCTCAGGTGAGTACTCATCAAATTCTACATGTTCTGTTTTCCTATGACCAATCCTAAAGCCCCAAGACTTTAAGCTATGGCTACCCTCGCGGGTAGGATTAAGAAGACGAGAAAGAATTAATGTATCTCTAAGAATACAATTTTCTGACAGGTCTACACCATAAAGTTTTTGTATTGCAGGGACATCGAAACCTATAATGTTATGTCCAATAAGTTTGTCGGCAGTAGACAAAAAAGCTACACCCTCTTCTAGATGATCAGGATCAAAGGTGTGTACCTTTTGAGTATCTACATCATAAGCAACAATACACCATGCTTTTGTATAATCTAGACCATCTGTTTCAATATCAAATACTAAATTTAAAATGGTATGTTATCCTCTTCATTAAAGAACTCGTCGGGCTGCTCATCAAATAATTCTTTGAGCCTTCCTGTGTCATTATCATACAACAAGTGTGTCGCCATACCTACATCTCCAGTGTATCTAGATTTAAGAACACGAAGGTGTGTGGTGTTTGCCTCTTGTGGATCGTCGCTTTGTTGATTGCGCTCCAAAGCAATCACACAGTCACTAAGCTGTGCTATAGATTGGCTGCCTCTAAGGTGCGACAAGCCTACTGTAACACCCTGCTCATGCCCCTTGTTCCCCTCTACACGTCGGAGGTGGGATACAAGAATCATGCCTGCCCCTGTCTCTTCTACTAGAGATCTTAGTCGAGTCATAATGCTATCAATAGCCCTACGCTCATCGCCGTCAGCCATAGAAGATACGAGCATGTGCAAGTGGTCTACTACAATCCATTTACAATCACAACCTATAGTCAAGTAGCGCAGCTTAGAAAATATTTCTTCGATGTCGTGCTGGCCTAAGTGAGAGTAAATCCACAACCTATCTTTAGCTTCACCTTTGAATAAGGCAGCATGGTGCTTACGCCAATCTTCTTCAGGGAACTCTTCACGTATTTGATTGATGTAAAGTTTAGCATTGGCTTCGATAGAGACAATACCATCCACGGTACGATTTTTGTTTTCTTCCAACGCTAGAATACCTACACGATCTTTAGTATTCTTAATAAGAAAGTGTTCAATTTCTCTAGTGATAGAAGACTTACCAAGTCCCGTGCCTCCGGTCAAAGTAACCAGTTCGCCCTGTCTCATACCGTAAAGCTTTTCATTGAGGCCATCCCAAGGATAAGGTACAGACTCTTGTTTTTCCCTAGAGAAATAACTGTCATCCATATCAGAGACATTGATAATACCCGAAGGTGTATACAACCTAGCTGCCCACCAAGATGTCACATAAGCCTGCCTACTGTTCTGCCGAAGCATATCATTAGGATCTTTGAACTCTTCTGGTAGCGTAAGTATTTTACTTTTGCCGGGGCGGAGTATACGCGCTACTTTTTTAGCAGCCTCGCGTCCTACTTTGTCGTTATCAAAATTAATAACTACGCAGTCAAAAGATTCTAAAAACTCTAAGTTTTCTTTGACATCTTTGACCGCACCTCCCGCGCCATTCTTTACAGATACCACAGGCCATTTAGAACCAAGCAATTCATAGGCCGCCATCGCATCGCACTCTCCTTCAACAAGGGTAACGAACTTACCGCCAGCCTGAAAGATTTGCTGCCCGAACAAGCCCGTGTTTTTAGGAGATCCTTCCCAAGCAAAGTCTTTGTTCTGCACGTTGCGTATTTTAGCACCGCCCATTTCATTGCCATTGTAGTAGGGGTAGAAATGATTAATTACTTTTTGATTTGAATCAAGTATAGATTTTACACCGTACTTTTTTACAGTTTCCAAAGAGATTGAACGGTCAGCCAGTGCGTTGAAAGAACCATCACTATAGTTCATTGCATTACGTTTATAAGTTTTAAAGTCTGACACAGGGGCAGTGATAGTATCACCTCCTTCATAGTTTTTTAGATATGTATTACAACTAAAACAGTAGCCGTTACCATCAGCATCCACAGATACAGGGTCACTGCCACCACATTTATTACAAGGCAAATGAAATTTAACAAACGCCAAAGTATAACCTCCAAAAATAAAGGGGCCGAAGCCCCTATTTATTAGTCGATACCGTCAAGACTTTCTTGTTCAGGAGCAGTGAGTAACTCCTCCAATTCCTTGGAGAAAGTTATCTCTGCTGCCTGTAACACGGCAAGTCTTTTTTGCAGAGCGGCACCCTCGTCACGAACTTCTCGGACAAAGCCTACAAGTACTTGTCCCCTCTCAGGGAGGTCAGCAACATTGTATTCTTTATCCTCAAAGGTCAAAGTGTTTGTGGCTTCTTCACTCAAAGCTCTGCCTCCTCTTCACCTTCAATGTCGAACTCATCGACATCGCCGTTATTGTATTCAACAAGATTTAAGACTTGCATTTTCATAAAGTCAAGACCTTTGAAAGTCTTTCCATTCCATTGCGATTCCCATTCTTTATATTGCACTTTGACATGCGATCCGTTACCGACGTTGACATCAATTTCTTGTTTGAGTCTATCCATAAGAACAGGTGCTCTACGAACCATACCATTTGGCCCATTGACTTTACGTTTAATAATGATGGCGGGGCCTTCATTCATTTGCTTGACAGTGAAACCACGGTCTTCAAATGCTTGCGCCGTCTCATTATCTACAACTAAGTTGACCGTGTAGCACGGATCATAAGTTGTGTTAGGGGTAGTAACAAAAGCCCAATATGCTGTGCCTTCTAGTACTGCCATTTTTATACCTCTCGTTTGGTTTTGGTGGGGAGATTATACATTGAGTAAGGAATCATGTCAAGCATAATTTCTTTCCCATTGCAATTTTCTTTTTTTCAATCCGTTTTCACGGGCGAGTTTACTGGCATCACAACGTGCGGCGTACCAATAAATAGATTTAAGTTCCTCCTTTAAAGCTCTGATAGTTAAGGTTATTTTACCCTTGCCGAACAAGGGCACGACTGTGCATTTCTTACTTCCTATTTTAATTTTACACATTCGCCAGCCATCCAGATAATACCAAGTTGAAAACTCATCGCTGCGTTTAGGGTTCAACAAAAAACTTTTAAGTTTTAAAATATCTTCTACCATTCACCTAGCCTTTCAATAAACTCAGAGAACAAAACAGATAAGTCTCCATCTTTAATTTTCCAGCAGCCTACTTCGGAACATCTTTCTTCTACGAAAGAAATGAACCGATGTTTAATCCTATCCGAAGGTGGGCTGGCACCGATTCGCAACGCAAACAATTGGCACCACCAATCGTCTATCTCACTACAAAATTCTTCTCGTGGGTCAGTAGCACTCATTGACATCCTCCAGTTGGGTTTTCAAATAAAGTCTAACAAAAGATTCAGGAAATTCCTCGCCATGTTTTAACATTAAGTGCAGCGCATCTTCTTGCATTTCATCACTGACATCTTCAAACCCACAATAAATAGTGGAGTAATAAAGAATATGATTACACATGTCTATAAGGTTTTGCATTAAGGATCGCCTCTATCTATACCTGAGTTTTTCACAATACGATTAACAGTGGAGGCAGCAAGATTTAATTTATTACAAATTTTAACTTGGCGATACCCTTCCCTGTGTAGTTTTAAAACACGAACAGTATTTACTGTAGGTGAGGTCTGTCTTCCGATAGGCCAGTACCTATTGATAAATATGTTATCAAGATTACGTTGACAATTAATAGCTTTATAAAACATTGAACTCACGAAGTTTCCTTTCTCTCGTCATATTTATCTCCCCAAAACTCTATATCGTCGTGCAAATCTTTTAGGGTATCACGGGCATCAGTAAGCCGATCATATCTTTCAAGACCTGCGGAAGGGACTTTCTCCCTTTGTCTTTCATAGTGTTTAACACGTTCCATTAAAGTGTCTTTGATCTCAGCCAGTATAAGCTCACGCAACTGACCTTCAAAATACTCGACGGTACTACTGTTAAGTATAAGCGCATCACGACTCTTAGAATGAATCACAAAATGATTTACAAATACATCTATATTATCCAACGGTCACAACCTCCAACTCAGTTTCAATCCAAACTTTAGCGCCACACGGTAGAGGGTTATCGGGGCAGTAGTAAACACTTACCAGTGGCTTACCTTCAGAGTCTACAACAGCGGCATGGTTAGCCTTTCTATTTTGTTTGTAGTCTTTGACAGTAATCACTGGCAACTCAGCACCCTTGGCGTTAGCCTTGATGTTATGTTGATTAACATGGATTCTAGTTTTCATTAAACATCCTCAGTAATCTGACCATTAGGAAAAACTTCAGTATAGCCTCTAATTTCAGTAGAGATTATCCTGTTGTCATAATCTGTAAATGAGTAGTCACAGCAATAAACTACATCTTCAGAGTCAACATTTTCTTCAACTGTAAGAGCTACTTCAACAAGAATTTTTTTAGTTTTCATACAATTCCTTATCTGTACTGGTATTGGAAGGAGCAGTTTAACACCATGCTCAGGGTGTCAGGAGTTAGGCTGCCATTGGGAACTTTGCTATTACTTGTTGTACCTTTTCAGATTTCTTGACTTGAGCCACTGGAATGTCTCTTGTATTCTTTCGAGTACCTACATGATGGCTTGACCAATCAGTCAAAGCATTGTAGACAGCCCAGTAAGTTCCACCCATTGTTGGCTTGTATCTTCCATTGTATTGGTGCCAAGCATAAACCAAAGAAGAATTATTATAGGCCGTCGGCATAGCCATGATTGAATAAGTATCCTCACCTTCTTTTAATTTACCAAGTGCAAACTTAGAACCTGTCGCCTCTGCAATATAACTAAAGGCTTCTTTGCGACCAACAGGAGTATTAGACCACTCAGCCCAGATCTCATTTTGAGTATCGAGGATACTCATTATCTTATTCATTTGGTGAGCGCCTTGATCCACACTGAGCTTGTTGGTATGTCGAGCTTTGTAGATTCCAGCGGTCTGCCCAAGGAATACTTGATGGTTTGTGCAAGCATTTTGCAATGCTCCAACAGTCGCTTGGTAGGGCCATACAGAATTGAATGAATTGATGTGGAGCATCTCAAGAATAGCCGTGTCGCCATCGGGAGTTGTGATCTCATGGTTAGGCAACTGATGCCGCACAAAACAAACTGCACCATCATCTCCCACTTGAATAGTTTCTTTAATGTTCCGAAGGCTCAAGTTGCTGCGCTCCAATACATTACGAGCAGTGTCAATCATTTTAGTATGTGACACTGGCTTGTAGCGGTCGCCGTGGATAGCCAGAGCATCGCCGGTATCTTCGCGGTAGTAAACATGCTTACCCTCAAGTTTAAGTATACCACCAAATTTATCTGTGCCGCTTGCCTTATATAATACTGGCGTAGAGACAACTTCAAAGTCTGCTTCGCCGTATCCAGCATTTCGCAGATTATCAACTTCTGAATTGTTTCCAAACAAAAAACTAACTGTGTTCATACGAACTCCTGATTATAAAATTATGAGTTGCCAGCTGCTCATTGCCACTCTTTAAAGGCTCCACAAGGGAGGTGGCGGGTCAGGCTTCACGGTGCCTCCAACCGTACCCCTAGAAAAACTAGGAAGGTCGTAAGACCTCCTTCCTAGTTTTCTAGGGAGAATCTTAAAGTATTTTAACTGCGATGTCAAGCGACCAACTGTAAATTATTAGGGTCTGCAAAGAAATTCAGATCGCCTTGCCCCTTGAGTCTTTCTAGTTTTGTAGATCCTTTGCGTGTTAATTTACCGACGGTGCCCTCCTCATCTAAAAATCTCAAGTCGGTGGCATCAAAGTCTGCTAACTCTACAGTATTACCAAACAACTGTATATTATTAGGTATCTTGAACTCGCCTTTGCACTCTTTAGTATTAAAGGATATTGCAATGTTGAGTCCAAGATCTGTAGCAGTTTTAAGTTGCCCAATAGTCTTGACACTATTTAATGATGCCGAAAATGTGAGATGATAGTTAGACAAAACATTACGAGTAACGCGGTGTAGAACCTTTGTGTAATCATAAAATAGTATGTTAGGCAACGATGCGATAAGATCAGTCCATACCACATCACTAGTACCGTTCAGTCTGATACAATAATTGTCAGTCTCATTGCGTAGTATCTCGGCCCGTAATCTTTCTTTGAAACCATCAGGATCTTCAAGATATTGCACAGTTCTACGAGTCATAGCCCTCTGAGCATTAGACATTCCAAGTCGGCCCGAAGATCTAAGACAGGGTTCTTTACACCCAGCAACATCAGCATAAGCACATAAAGTATTACGCGCCACAAGATCAGCGGGTTGCAAATACAATATACCTGTGGTATAATCTTGCTTTTTAAAGCCTTTTAAGATCTTAGTAGAACTATTAAACCCCATTAAGGGTAAATTATAATTATATATATACTCCTTAATAGGTTTAATAGTCTTCAAAGTTATTGCGTTTATTCTATTCACCAAAGGCTTTCTCCCATTCTTTAGGTGTTATTCCTGACACTATAAACTCACGTTGATCATCAGTCAAATCTGGCATTGCATCTTGAATTAACATACCACCCTGCCAGTTATTAAACTGTTCATAAGTGATAGGCATATCAATAATGCGACGAACACCAGTTAACATAGATTGTTTTTCGATCAGCACATTATCCTCCTGTTCCCTTTTTAATCTTTAGAGGTCGTAAGACCTCCTCTAAAGATTAAAAAGGGAGCCGAAGCTCCCATTATTTAATTAGTGCAGCCGCAAGAATCCGGATTGGCTACCATCTCAGGAAGCTGCACCATAACCATACTAATGGTTATAATTTTAGTTTGTAACTAAGCGGAATCCTCCGGGGTAATTCTTTGAACTAACATCACGATCATTTGCGCGACATCCCATTTATCAATCTGCCAAACTTTAGTTTTATTAAACTTGGCAGCCACCACATCTTCAAATCTCGCTAACACCGCAGTATGGAGTTCAGGATTCATTTGAAGACTACCAAGTTCAGAAGTTAACATATCAACTGCATGTTCAAACTTCATCAATTGCATAAGTTCAAAAGATACATCACGGCGCTCATCGACAACAACAGAATTAGTCATATTGACTCCTAAGAAAAAATTACAATAATGAATGGGGTCAGCGGAGCTGCTAATAGTGCAACCACTGGTATCCAAATATCTAAATTATATTTATCCATAAAAACTCCAAAAGCCCCCCGAAGGGGGCCAAGTTAAATTAGATCATTCCGAGATCAGCGGCAGTCGCAAGACGAGGAGCCGAAGAGGTTTTAAAGTTCTTTGACTGCTTTGGATTTGCAGTGATTTTAACTTCTTTGTTGGATTTCAAGTCATCAGTTCGGAGAACTTTGATATACTTCGACGCAGCGGAAGTCTTACCGTTGATTTTTTTCACCGAAAACAATTTGTTGATATCCCCAGCCAAAGGCTGTCCTTCGTGAACCGACTTGATCGAAGCCCCAAAGCGGGCTTTGAGTTTATTAAACTCAAACTTCTTGAGGTCATTCTCACCGATGAATTTATATGCCAAAGTCGCAGCACAGGCATAGATCGCTTTGTCGGTCGCAGGTTTTGTCAAATCATACTTAGCCATAATCGTTTTCCCGATTGTGTAATTTTTCGTCGAGCCGAAGCCCTTCCTAGGTTTGACTATCTTTAAAATCTTCAGAAGTCGTAAGACTTCTTCTGAAGATTTTAAAGATAGTCAAACCTTATCCACCTAGTCCTATTAAGCCTAAGAAGGCTTAATAGGACTAGGTGGAAATGTAAAAGACCCCTTGGGTCTTTTAAACTTTGGAGTCTGTTAGCTCCTCTTAGGAGGAGCTAGATGGACTTGGCAGCTTGGGAGTTAAATAGCTTTCAAGTTCTTGAAAGCTATAAAGAACTTTGAAGTTTAGAATAAACTTCAAAGACTAAAAAGACTTCAGTTTACTTTGTAAACTAGAAGTCTTTAAAATTCTCTGGAGGGTTCAGCCTCTAAAGTCTTCTTAGACTTTAGAGTCTGGGAGGGATCTGCTTTAAAGTCTCTAGAGACTTTAAAGTATGCGCGGAAGAATAATGGAGTTTTCCAAGTTCTTTAGAGAACTTGGAGGGGCCGGGCAGGAGGCCATACCCCCTACCCCCTATATATACTAAATCATATACATTTTGAACTGAAAGTGATGTTAACCAGTTTGGAAGGGTCTTCAAAGTCTCCACAACCCCCATATGAGCCAAAAGTAGTGTGTACCAGTTTGGGCGGGTCTTCAAAGACCTTCAAAGAAGGGAGATATATATAGATATAGCCCCGGTGGGTCTATAAATATTATAGAGTTAATTTAGAGATTTGTCAAGAAAAAACTTGACAAATCTGTAAACTACCTCTATAATAAAACAATGAAAAAAGAATTGACAACGAAACAACAGACTTTCTTAGATTATTTAGTCGAGACAGGAGGTGATCCAAAGCAAGCAGCAGATTTAGCAGGCTATGCTCCTAACACTCATTGGCAAGTAACTAAAGCCTTAAAAAATGAAATAATAGATCTAGCCTCTAATATTCTAGCTCAATCTGCACCTAAAGCTGCCATGAAGCTTGTGCAAGTTATGGAGTCTGAAACACCTATGCCTCAAGTCAATGTAAGACTACAGGCAGCCCAAACGATTTTAGATCGCACAGGGCTAGGAAAAGCAGACAAACTAGATGTCAGTCATAAGGTAGAAGGAGGGATTTTTGTGCTACCCGCTAAAGAAGAGGTAGTAATTAATGTTGAAACGTAGGTCAAGTTCTACAATTCCATTTGGATATGTGCTTTCTGAAGATACTAAGTTTCTAGAAGAGGTTCCAGAACAACTAAATATATTAGAAGAAATAAAGCCTCTGATAAAGGATAGGTCTTTAAGTTTGCGCGAAGGGGCTATGTGGGTTGAATACAAAACAGGCCGTAAACTAAGTCACGCTGGTCTAAAAAAGATTGTAGATAATGAATGATTGGGATGTAAATCCTGACAGATATCAGACAGATGATGATGGAAACTTTGTATTAAAAGTAGACGGAACACCTAGAAAGAAGTCTGGAAGAGCCAAAGGATCTAAATCCCGAGGCTATCATTATAGCAGAGCTACTCAAAATAAAATGGCTGCTAAGAAAGCAGTACGTGTAAAAGAAAAACTTATTGCAAAAGCAGAAGCTAAGATTAAAAATCAAAAGACTGCTTTAAAAACTTCTAAGGCTACACTTGCTAAACTAGATAATAGCGAGAAAGCTGTTGAAGGTAAAGTGCTTACAGAAGATACTATTGAGCAACTTCCTAAAAAAGTAAAAGAAGAAGCCCTTGAAAATATTATCTTTAAACCTAATGATGGGCCGCAGACAGACTTCCTAGCGGCTCCAGAGACAGACGTATTGTATGGTGGCGCAGCAGGGGGCGGTAAGTCCTATGCTATGCTCGTAGATCCCCTCAGATTCGCACACAGGGCTGCTCACAGGGCGTTGATATTAAGACGCTCCATGCCTGAACTGAGGGAGCTTATAGATAAGTCTAGGGAGTTATACCCAAAGGCTTTTCCGGGATGTAAATTCAGAGAAGTTGAAAAGATCTGGACATTCCCCAGTGGTGCTAAACTAGAGTTTGGCTTCCTTGAAAGAGATGCAGATGTCTATCGCTATCAGGGACAAGCTTATAGTTGGATTGGTTTCGATGAGATTACTCACCTATCAACAGAGTTTTCTTGGAACTACCTAGCATCAAGACTGCGTACTACAGACCCTGAGATTACGCCGTACATGCGTTGTACAGCTAACCCCGGTGGTGCTGGTGCAACATGGGTAAAGAAGCGTTATGTGAACCCATCAGAGCCTAATGAAAGCTTTACAGGCCATGATGGATTGACACGACGTTTCATACCAGCCCGTTTAGAAGATAACCCATACCTTTCCTTAGATGGTAGGTATGAGCAAATGCTTAAAGCTCTACCAGCGGTACAGCGTAAGCAGCTTCTAGAAGGTAACTGGGATGTTACGGAAGGTGCTGCCTTTACAGAGTTTGATGTAATGGAGCATGTTATAACACCATTTGAAATCCCAGTAGGCTGGGAAAGGGTGAAAGGAATTGACTACGGATACGCTTCAGAATCTGCTTGTGTTTGGGGCACTGTTGATCCCTCTGATGGTACACTTATTATATATAGGGAACTTTATCGGAAAGGACTAACAGGTGTTGATTTGGCTCAAATGATTACGAACATGGAGCTAACAGACCCCTACTCTGTGCCGGGAGTACTTGATACAGCGGCATGGAACAGAACAGGTACTACAGGCCCTACAGTTGGAGAAACACTTCAACGAGCAGGGCATAAATTGCGTAGAGCAGATAAAAATAGAATACAGGGTAAGATACAAATCCACGAATACTTGAGAGTGCAACCAAGTGGCAGACCTAAGATACAGATATTTAATAGCTGTCCCAACTTGATACGTGAACTCCAAAGTCTTCCTCTGGACAAGTCTAACCCAGAAGATGTTAATACAAATGCACCTGACCACGCTTATGATGCGTTACGCTACTTAATTATGTCAAGACCTAAAGTCAATGACATCTTTAGTCAGTTCAGGAATCTAAGAATGGAACAGGCATATACACCCGTTGATTCGGAGTTTGGATACTAATGGCAGAAAATAGTTTAACAGCGAATAATATTTACTTCGGAGACGTTGAAGGCGAAGACGGCCTTGAACTGACCCTAGAAGAAAATCTACGCAATAATCTAGTGAGTCTAATTACTGACCGCTATGTTTCTGCTAAGTCTTCACGCGATCTAGATGAGCAGCGTTGGCTTACAGCGTATCATAACTATCGTGGTCTATACGGCAAGAATGTACGCTTTAGAGAGTCTGAAAAGTCTCGTATCTTTGTTAAAGTAACTAAGACCAAAGTACTTGCAGCCTTTGGACAACTTGTAGATGTTGTGTTTGGTGCTAATAAGTTTCCTATTGGCATTAGTGAAACTAAGATGCCTGAAGGTATTTCTCAGTATGGGCATGTAGATGCTTCTGCTGCACCGGGTATTGAAACCTCTCAAGGGCAGGCTCCACAAGAAGAACAAGAAACACCTGAAAATCCTTATGATGTAGGCTTTGAAGGTGACGGACGGGTGTTAAAGCCCGGAGCTACTTTTGCTACAGGTAAGTTTGAAGATATTAAACTTGACAAACTTGCTGAAGAAAAAGAAATGCTTAAAGAAGGGCCTTCACCAGACCCACAAATACTTGAACTAAGTCCTGCACAAAAAGCTGCACGGCGCATGGAAAAACTTATACACGATCAGATAGAGGAGTCTAACGGCGCTAGTGAAATTAGAAACGCATTATTTGAATCAGCTTTATTCGGCACAGGAATCGTTAAAGGGCCGTTCAATTTTAACAAGACCCTCCACCGATGGGACGAAGGAGAGGATGGTGATCGAACTTACTCTCCTGTTGATGTTAGGGTGCCTCGCTTGGAGTTTGTCAGCATCTGGGACTTTTTCCCAGACCCCAACGCAACAAATGTTGATGAATCAGAGTATGTATTCCACCGCCATAGAATGAACCGTACTCAGCTTCGTAGTCTTGGTAAGATGCCTTACTTTGACAAAGAAGCAATACGTACATGCCTCCAGATGGGGCCTAATTACGTAGAAGAAGATTATGAGCATGAATTAAAAGATGATAATCGTAATGATGAATACGGTTCATCTCAGTATGAAGTACTGGAGTACTGGGGTGTTATGGATGCAGAGTACTGCCGACAGGTGGGTATGGAGATTCCTGATGAAGTAGATGACCTAGATGAAGTACAGATCAATGCTTGGGTCTGTAATGGTCAAATGCTTCGCAGTGTTGTAAATCCTTTTACACCTTTCCGTATTCCTTATCATGCGTTTAGTTACGAAAAGAACCCCTATAGCTTTTTTGGTATTGGCGTAGCAGAGAACATGGATGACAGTCAAAAGATTATGAATGGTCATGCGCGCATGGCTATTGATAATCTAGCTCTATCAGGCTCTGTAATCTTTGATGTAGATGAAACTGCCCTTGTAGGTGGTCAAAGCATGGAGATTTATCCGGGTAAAGTATTTAGGCGACAAGCAGGTGTACCCGGACAAGCTATTAATGGTTTGAAGTTTCCTAACACTACTGTAGAAAACATGCAGATGTTTGACAAGTTCCGACAGCTTGCAGATGAACAGACAGGTATTCCTTCTTATAGTCATGGTCAAACAGGCGTACAAAGCATGACACGTACCGCATCAGGTATGTCTATGTTGCTTGGTGCAGCCTCATTGAACATTAAGACTGTTATTAAGAATCTTGATGACTTTCTGTTGAAGCCTATGGGTGAAGCATACTTCCAATGGAACATGCAGTTTTCAGACTATAAGCTTGGCATTGACGGTGACTTAGAAGTTAAGGCTACAGGCACGAATAGTTTGATGCAGAAGGAAGTACGCTCTCAAAGGCTTACAATGTTCCTTCAGACCGCAGCTAACCCTGCTGTAGCTCCGTTTATTAAGATGAACAAGCTTATCAGTGAACTGGCGTATAGCTTAGACCTAGACCCAGATGAACTGATGAATGACCCTGAAGAAGCTGCGATGATGGCTCAGATTATAGGAATGCAAAATAATGTTGGACAAAGCCCTAGCCCGGAAGCTGGCCCCGATAGTCAAGGACAAGCGCCAATGGGAGGCCCTGAAGGAGTACCTCAACAACCTCAAGACCTTGGAGCTACAGGTACTGGTGGCGGCAACATCGGAACTGGATCTGTTCCGCAGTCAGGGGAAGCTGAGTTCTCTGGCTAGGCTAGAGACACTTCCTGAACAAGTAGACGAAGCACTTAATAGGAAAGATTATGACTAGAAGTTTTGATATGGAAGCAGGATATAGATCTATGTTGGAAGATTTTCAAAAGTCTTATGCTAAGGCTAAGACCCCTGCTGAAAGAAAAAATATTGAGTCTAACTTTCAAAGGGATACTGGAAACGTCAGTGATATGACTAAAATTGCTGTCCACAAAAAAATAGAAGAGGAACGTAGTGCTGAAGAACGTGCAGCAAGATCCGGAAAAGCAAAAGGTGGTTTACCAGATCTTACAGGCGATGGAAAGATTACTCAGGCAGATGTCTTAAAAGGACGTGGAGTATTTAACGAAGGTGGCTCAATGATGATGCCCCCTGAAGGTATGCCAGTAGATACCTATCCTAACATACCAGAAGATGAAATGGATGAAGCACTGGCTTCGCAGCTTCCAGATGATGAGATGGAAGACGATTATATTAGTTACGTCATGGATGAATCCCTTGACGATGATGAACAAGATTACCTAGCAGGTGTATTACAAAATGATCCAAGACTATCAGATATCTTGGACAAAGTAATTACAGTTGCTAGTGAGTTTTCGGGTGCTGGCGAAGTAGACGGCCCCGGAACTGGTGTATCAGATTCTATCCCCGCTCGTTTGAGTGATGGAGAGTTTGTATTTACCAGAAAAGCGACCGACCAGATTGGCGCGGATCAGCTTCAAACAATTATGGATGATGCTGAACGTGCTTATGATGGTGGTTATCAAATGAAGGCTATTGGCGGTTATATGCAAGAAGACCCTAAAGAGCAAGATTCACCCCTCAGTCAAACCGATGAGGAAATCAAAAAGCTTATGGTGGGTGCAAATAAGATGCCTAGTCTTCGATAATTTTACGGCTACCTTGGTAAGACAAGCCCCATAAACTCGACGGAGTTAATATGGCTACCTTGCAAGACACAAGCCCCGTGAAGGAGATTGAGAATGTCAGAAGTACAAGAAGAAGTTGGTAATCCTTATAATGCTAAAAAGTCTTGGCACACGCCAGACAAGCCCAGTAGAGGCAGTGCAGATGGATTATTTTTTGAGCCAGAACCACAGGCTACCCCTGAAGAGGCCCCTGAAGAAGATGCTCAACCTCGTAAGAGGACTAACTATAAGAAACGATACGATGATCTAAAGAAACATTATGATCAAAAACTTGGAGAGTTTAAACAAAAGGAGCAAGAACTCCTTGCAATGGCTCAACAAGCACAGCCTCGTTATGAACCGCCTAAGTCTGAAGAAGAGTTAGAAAGTTTTAAAGAGGAGTATCCTGATCTGTATAACACTGTTGAATCTGTAGCACATATGCAGAGTCAACGGCAGGTAGCAGAACTTGAAGCGCAACTACAAGCTATGCGGCAACGTGAGTCTGAAGTATTGCGTAGAGAGGCTGAAACCACTTTGCAACAGCGCCATCCAGACTTTGAGGACATCAGAGGGGATGAGCAGTTTCATGCGTGGGCTAAAGAGCAACCTGAGCAGATTCAAGATTGGGTTTATAATAATCCTGATAATGTTGCTTTAGCTTCAAAAGCTATTGATCTTTACAAATTGGAAACTGGTGTTACTCAAAAACAACAGCCCAGAAAGAAACCTCAAGGTTCGGCAGCAGATATGGTATCAACTAAAACAACTAACGTAGATGCTGGTCAACCTAAGATCTGGACTGAACGGGAAATCGCTGCTATGTCCCTAGATCAGTTTGATAAATATGAAGAAGATATTAAGCAAGCAATGATGGAGGG
>Ga0181417_1000134_pt1 | contig 23356 bp, 25 predicted proteins | sample 40SPOviralmetaG_FD_130142 | JGI IMG/M metagenome (GOLD analysis project Ga0181417, IMG submission 130142) | Marine viral communities from the oligotrophic San Pedro Time Series (SPOT) site, San Pedro Channel, CA, USA - 40 SPOT_SRF_2013-02-13 | ecosystem: Environmental > Aquatic > Marine > Strait...
ATTATAAAAGTTTTGAATATGGTTTAAGAAAGCGAGGTCGGCGGCAACGAGCGAAGCGAGTTTTCTACACACAATATTTTTACACAATTCTTTATTTAATTTTTTTTTAGTTTTATTTTAGGTTTCGTTCAAATGTCTTTCGTTTTACTCTATCCAACGCACACCTACCACAACAATTATATGATTTGAACCCATCGTCTAACATATTATCTATCACAACTTTCATTTCATATTTTCCGTCATACATTCCAAGCCTTATATCACATATATTACACTTTTCTATTTCTTCTCCTTCTTCGTTTAGGTTATATCTTTTATTATGGGCTGCCCATTTCGGCTTATCGCATATTCCACAATGGTATGAATTTACACCTTGTCCAGAATATGATTTTCCTTTAATCCAGTCAAAATCCTTACCACAATCTACACACCAATAAGCGTCTTCTTCTTCCAAGTCTTCCTCGTCTTCTTCTTCAGTATCTACGCACATATCGCAAACGCTTAATTCACCGTATTTTTTACTATCGTGCCAACCATTATCCCTTCCGTCATAGATACCTTTACATTCCGAACATTCATCGACCCCAGCAAAATTTATATTAGAAAGTTTAATACTATCTTTTTTTAGTTTATCATATTCTTTTTTGGTAATTGTAATCATTTCTACTGTTTCGGTTGTTTCTTTAGGCTTTCCAAAGATTTGTCTAATGTCGGTCATATTTAGTTGTTTGTTATTTATATTTATTAAGATTTCTCAAATCAATTTTTTTCTAACACTTTATTATCATTAAAAGGTGATTTTTTAGACCTTGTATTTGGTTTCTTTACATAACTATCGTCACTCTGTTCTATAGATTGTTTTGTTTTTAAATCTTCTATTTTATTATCCATACCAGCAATATTTCTTACTAATACTCTTTCAACACATTCGTTAAATCTGTCTTTATAAATTTTTTTTAAATGTTTTAATCTTCTACAATCTTCACAAAGGTTAGTTGTATAACACCACTCTTCTTCGCAAAAAACGCAACTAAACATATAAAATATTAAAATAAAAAAAATAATTTAACTATCCGAAACATCGACGCCAAGACTTCTTATAATTAAACTCCGTCTATAACAAATATAGAAGGTTAAATTTACTTCACAAGACGAAGACCCTTGAGCACCACCATCGTTGGCGGAGGCGAGGACAGATACACGACTATAATTAAATTCTATTGGGGCAGAACCAATACGAGTACCATTTCCTGGAACAGAACCCATTTCTCTATATTTATCAAGCGATAAACCAATCACATTTGACTGGCCGCCCAAATATCTACGAGTAGCACCACTATTACCATTAACGTCCTGGGTAGATACACCATTTTCAACATCGGTAGATACAAGTTGGTCTAATGCGACAGGATTATAGGTCATAGTATCATAATAAGTCTGTGGAACAGACCAATTACCAGCACACTGGGAAACATAATTATGGGCTACGGCTGGATTTTCTATATCTCTATTATAAATACGCTGGTTATTAATAAACCAATTATATTTCTCACCTGGAATTTGTGTAGATTTAAACTGATTTAATACAATATTTCTATGAGTTTTAGCACCAATCGCACCAGGGTAATCCGCATTAATTTCAGTTGTGCCTCGAGCAGAATATAAATCATACGACTTTTGTATATATATTTTCTTTACTTCTTTTTGAGCCATACCTATAATATGGTTACTTTCCACAACTTCATAGGCGGTGGCCCCAAGACCTGGATTGGCTGTTCCTGCTGGATTTACACCACGAGTAATTAACACTTCACTAAAATCTAATCTCATTCCACCTTGAGTATTAACAGCGTCAAAAATCTTTTGTCTTTCCACGTCGTCATAATGGATATAATCTAAAATCATATTTGGTGTGCTCATAGTAGCAGTTCCACGCTGTGCTCTCGCAGAATTAGCATTTAAATTACTATTAGGAATATCAGCCTGTATTAAAACATTATCTATTTGGTCGGCAGCAGCCACATTAGGGTCGCCGCATTTCTCCCATTCAATCTCAATCTCGGTTTGAGCCATAGCCATTAATGGTAATTTGTTCTCGGCAAATATCTCGAATAAATCAGCAAGTTTAATAACTACTTCAGGACCTCGACCAGCAACATTAGACAATCTCTTACTTCTCTGTAATGCGTGGGTATTAACAGCGTTTCTATTATCATTTTCACCAAAACTCGAACACTGGTCGGCTTCTACATTATATAACTGGTGATATGAAGTTGAAGTCGAACCAGTTGCTATTTTTTGTGGTGTAACTCTACGCTCAAATCTGTTAGAAGATATATGGCGACTATCTAAAACTCCTTCACGCACATTTTGCGAGGCAAAATGCGATTTAATATTAGCATAGTGTCCTGCTAATTCACACTGGGATATAATAGTTCCACCACACCTCGCAGTAATTCTGCGAACCATACCTAATCCACCTGCTTGTAAATTATAACCTACAACTTGGTCGTCTTCGTCACTAATCATTTCAAATACAATAGCGGCATTTGGTGCGTCTAATACACCTTTTTGGGGCAAAATAAAAGTAGTAGAACCACCTGAAGCAGAATCGTACCTATGCGAAGTTGGTTCTAAAATAGTTGTTTCTAAAGAAATATCCACCTGCCGAGAGAGTGGCTGATTTCTTAAAATATCTGGGGCATTTACTGGGGTAGCAGTAATAGTTTGGTCGGTCATTTTTATATCTTAATATAATATTTTAATTCCAGACTTCAGTTGAAATATTAAAACATAGAAATCATTAAATCTCTTTGTATTTTGGCTTCGTCTAAAGTTTTTTTCCTTTTAGTATATATTAAATTATTTCTTCCTATAGTTATATTGTAACCACCTTTATTTTTACATATATTCTTTTCTTTTAATTTATTATTTTTTTGATAAGTTTTATTTATACTATTTTCGCTATGGGTAGCCCATCGTAAATTATCTATACTATTGTTTAATCTATTTCTATCAATATGGTCTATTTCAAGTTTATTATCTGGATTAGGTATATAATGTAATCCAACTAATCTATGAATTGAAAACCTTTTTCTTTTACCATTTTTAAATAAAATTACAAATAAATAACCATTTGGTGTTTTACCAGGCTTTAAAAATTTATTAGTTTTTATACTTAAAACACCACCGTCTTCGAATATTAAATAATCTTCGTAATCTTTAATATTCATTTTTACATAAAAAAAATTATAAACAATAAATCAATTTTTTAATAAATAAAAAAATATGATTTAATATCCACTTTTCATTTTTTTGGTTTCTTTTTTTTCTTTCTTTTTACCTTCGGCTTCATTTAATCTACCTGTAATAGTTTGTTTTTTTTTCATTTTACCTTTTTTTTTACCTTCGGCTTCGTCTAATCTATCTTTTTTTGTTTGTTTTTTAGGTAATTTTTTAATTTTACCATTTTCAGTTCGAGCATATTTATTTTCTTTATCTTCCATAGAAGGTATTAATGTTCCAGTATATGTTTTACCACCCCATTTCCAACTAACTTTAGTCATTTATATTATACTAAAATATAAAAAAAATATGATTTTATCTATACTTATTATTAATCACCTTTGTACGTTGATACCGTTGGGCGACATAAATAGGGTGTTCTTATTTAAAAAGTAAATAGTCGCCGCTTGGGCTGTAGCAGCCTGGCCGTCTATGTTATTGGCGACATCGGTTGGGGTAGCATTAATTCGCAACACATTAGTAGCCGAGGTGCGTAGTTCGAAAGACCATACTTGCTGACTAAAGTCCGTTCCTGAACCATAAGCGTCATATAATATACCTACACCGTCAGTAGTAGAAGGAGTTATACCGTCACGCCCAGCATTTTGCGGTCTATCAACGGCACCACCAGCCCAGGTATTATAGGCCGACATACAATTTCTAACTTTATTGTATCTATCTGTAGTCAAACCTTCTAAATAATTTCTTAATATATCAGCATTTACATTATAAATATGATATGAAGCATTTGGAACACCAGTTATAGCGGCAGCCGAGTTATTACCTTCACTAACCGTCTGTAATCTATATTGTAATGGGAATAATGCTCCATTTTTAGACCACCGAAGTTGCTGGACTTCCGCCACTGGCCCAAGACGACAAGCATTAAATTCTTGATTTCCTAAATCACTCGCAGTCACAAAATTCACAAGACAACTCGCAACACGAGAAAGTCCAGGCGTCATAGCAACCACACTTGACGAAGCATTAATAGTTTGGAACATAGAAGACCACGAATTAAAGTTAAATTCATTTACGCCTCCAGCCATAGCCGACGCAGCCTCACCACCCACTTCATATACAGGAGCAGTTAATACTAAATTAGATAACTGATACGAAGCCTGGTTAGCCGCAGCGTTAGCACCAAAAATAGTGCCTACGTCGCTTCTTAACAAAATTTCTATAACTAAACCTCCTGTACCAGTAACAGCAGATAAATCTATATCTTGACCTGACTGGAAAAGTCCAGCATAAATAGGTGTAGAAAAAGAACCACCTACACGACTCGCTGCCGCCACACCGCCAAGAGGCGATACATTATTATAAGAAGCCAAACTTGATTTTGTAAGGGGGATAGTTCCGTGCTGATTTCCAGCCAAACCCATACGAGTTTCTATATCTTTTTCGCTCTGTTGTCCTGAAACAATCGAGGGGACTAACCTATAATAATTAGTAATACGCTCTAATGTAGAATTAAGACGCTTACTCGATATAGTTATCATTTCTATCATATTGTTAATTCCAGAAAAATTATCTATAAAATTTAATTCGGTGGCGGTTAAATTAGTAGTTCCAGCCGCCCCTTGTTTGGCGGTTAAATTGCCTGAAAGTCGTAATGCTCCACCGTCAAGAAGTAACGGAGCCATAGAACTGGAAATATCGAACTTAATTAATGGAAGACCATTTTTAAATGAAAAAACACCCCCACTTGTAGCATTTACTGGGTGAAGTTGTAAATATCGTTTATTAACATTCGCAAGGTTATTGGCTCTAACGGACATTTTATATAATAAAAAAATAAAATAATATTGACTAAAGTTGAAACATTACTCTTCCATATGGAATTCAACAATATAGTCTAAAAATTCGTCAATTTCTAAATGAACCATTATTTCTGTATTATCCAATTCACCTATATTAGTTAAATGTCTTATAAAAGACGGTGGCGGTATTCTTGTATCATATTCAATTTTCATTATATTTAAAAAAAAATGCTTCATTATATCTGCTACTGGGTGTCTAATCCACCCTGAATACATAATTTTACTTCTTAACTCTATTGGTAATTCCCAAAATAAATCAAATAGTTCCATTTAAATTTAATAATTTAAATTTAATAATACACAGACACACCGTCCATAGAAACGGAAATTGTGCGGACGTGGATTAAGAAATTCCTTAATAACTTAACCATATTACTTGCTGGATTGAAATTTAAATATAATAAACAAGATTTAGACACAAGATTTTGGGAAGTTCCAACACCAGCACCAAGACTTCGTCCTACAAACCAACAAGCAGGTTCTACTGCGTTCTGGTTAAATCCAGTTGGGCCGAGTTCGTCTAAATTACCGCCAATAGGAGAGTAATTACTTGGGTTATTTGTTATAAAATTTAAATTCTTAACTGCGATATTTGCCGAACGAAGGGCTTTTTCACACTCGTATCTATGAAATCCACCTGCGTGATTTCCAAGTCTGTATTTTTTTAATATAGCAGCCGTTTCGACACAATTAATAGTAGGGAAAAATTCTCTTGTAAGTCCAACACGCCTGTCTGGCTGTAATTTATTATCTATTTGGTACTCGTATTCTGTGGCGTGGAGGAACTGTCCTTGTAAGTAATTCGAGTTAGTAAGGAGTTCGGTATTGGACTGACTTGTTGGCACACTAAGAATTGATTTGACCCTTGATAAATCCACCGATAAAATGTTGGTAGAAACTGATTGAGTAGCAGGGATAGCATTATCTATATTAGTCCAAGATATAATATCTTGATTATATTGACCTTTCGCAATTGCTTGGCTGATTTGAGCAACCACAGCAGGGGGAGGCACAACTTTCGCCACAACAAGACGAGGATTATGGACTTGGTAACCAGCACTTCCAGCCCCAGGAAGAAGTGACCCATTTGCGTCTAACTGGTGTAATACAACATCGGTCGCCGCCGCCACACCACCGCCTATAATATCGGCATCGAATGTAAGCAGAATTTCACCTCTTCTTTGTGGGACGGCGTGTTGGTCACTCGCTAAATGAACTGAAGTTATATTTACAGTAATATCCCCACCATTTTCAATATTGGTTCCTGTAATGCGAACTTGTTGCCCTACTCTGTATGGACATAAATTTATTGGTGAAATATTTTCTTCACCAGCAACTGGCTCCTGACCGTCGGATGGAATAACACTAGCGGCGGTGGAGCCACCGAGCCCCCCAAATGAACCTGGGTGATTTATATATACTCTTCGTCTTGGGGCTTGACCAGGTTGCCCACCCTGATTGGCTGGTACATTTTCGCACTGCTGGGCGGAAATACCGTCACCACGAGTAGCAACTCGCAACACACGAACAGATTGTTCTAAAATAATTTCAACTTCTAAAGGCATAACCATAGCAGGGTGCGACCTTGGATTAGTAAATAATCCTCCTAAAAGTGGTAAGCAAACTTTTCTACGAACTGGTTTGTAACAATCGGCGGCTGTATTTAATCCAGTTGTATCATCGGTTGGTGCCGATTCACTTTGTATTATTTTATTAGTAGTGGTAAAAGGATTATCTACTGGTAAATAACTTGGAGCACAACCTTCTAATCGTGAGCGTCTATTCATAGCACCGTCAGTAAGAGTTGCGTTATAGTGTAAATTAGCCATAACATTATATCCTCTTAATTCTTCTAAAACACGACCTTCACTACGGATAGTTAATTGGTGAATTAAATTTTGGCAACCAGCCATTCTATCTAACTGTAACATAGGTTGGGCTGCGTTTTGGGCTGGTGTGTTTGACCCATTTGTTAATTCTACTTCCATTTCTAAGTAAGTATTCGATAAATCCACAAAACCAGCATTTCTGGGTATTTCAAATCGTACTATATTATCTTGAGAAAATACATTTCCATTTCTCGCAGGTATTTTAAAGTTATCTTGTCCTATTTTAATAGCGTCGCTTTTTGGCCTAAACATTTTATAATATTAAAAAACATTTTATTTTTAAAAAATTAAAACAAAATATATTTAAAAAAAAATAACAAAAAATTTAATTTAATTATAAATTATGATATGAACTACTATCTATAACTGGGGCTGAATCGAATGCTACCCCAGGTCTTTGATTATTTAATTGTGTCTGTTGGGCTCGTTGTTTCGCTGCGAGTGTGGCTGCTTGTTGTTTTTGTTCGTCTTCTTCTTCGTGTTCTTTATGTAATCCCTCGAATAATCCACCTAAAGCAGTTCCCACCATAGCAATCTCACCCAGTCCTGGAACTAATGCTTCGGCAGCCATAGCACCACCATATTCTCCTACAGCCGTTCCTACAGCAACCGCCTTTTGCGTATCAGTTTTGTCTTTATCTAATAAATCTTGGCCTACTTCTACACCAGTCATTATTTCTGGTAATCCTGCCTCTAATCCAGCAGATTTTAATGCCGACTCACCTACTTTAGTTGCTCCATATAAAGCACCTGTAGCAGCCACTTCTTTCATTTTATCTTGTGCTGTTGATAGTGGATTGGCTAATTCACCTACAGCAGCCAAACCAAATCCAGCCTCAAGTCCATATCCACCAAATCTACTTGTAGAACCTTCCGCTGAACCTTCTTGTGGGGTTTCGGTCTGTGTTTCTTGCTCTTTTCCTTGTATTGGTTCTGTCTGTGTTTCTATTGGTGTTCCTTGTTTTTTAGATTTAGGTGCTACTGTAGGTGGTGTCTGTGTTGCTATAGGTTCAGCCGCTACTGGTCTTGCTTGTGGTTTAGGGGCCGAGGTTCGTGGAGGTGGCGGTGGTGGTGCGTCTGTTCCTCTTAATGGATTTCCCACACTTCCATAACTGGGTGCTGACCTTGCTAATGGGTCATTTATATCAGCAGGTTCGGCGGTTGGGGCTGGGCGTGTTGTTCTTGTTCTTGCTCTTTGGGCTGCCTCCGCCGCCACAGCCGCTGGGGCTCGTCCCCCCATTCCTATACTTCCTCTTGCCTGGGTTCCGTCTATATCGTCCTGACCATACGCTCCTTGTCTTCTTCTATTCGTTGCTAATTGGGTTGTTGTTGTAGTTCCTTCTACATAGGCTTTAACTTCTGGCGGTGGTGGAAAATTTGGTTCGTCGTAAGGTCTATCCTCCCAATCGCTATCGTCTGCTTCTGGTTTTTTTGCTGGTGGCGTTTGTCGTTTAATACTGGCTAAATGTTGTTCTTCTGTTGGTGCTTTTAATGTTTGATAGCCTCTTTCTATTCTTCCACCTGGTCTTCTATCTGGGTCTCTCTCTCCACGATATTCTTGTTGTGGAGGTTCAATAGGATTTTCCAGTTCGTCTGGAACTTGTCTTGTAGTCTCGAGGGCTTCCCTAGAAGTTCCCCCCTTTGCCGCCCTCGATATATACTGTTCGCCCCTTTCACCCTTTTTTACTTCGCGTGGGGCGGCTTGTTCTCTGTATAATCTGTCTATATCTTCTTCTGGTGCTGGTGTTTCTTGTATAGGTTGTTGTCTGGCCTTACCGCCTCCACCTCGATTAAAACGGTCTATAAAATCACTTACTCTACCTCCTCCTGGTAATCCTAATCCTTCTCTATATCCAAATTGTCTTCCTGCCTCCTTTAAAATTTCAGCGTGACCTTGTAATAAGTCTGGGTCTGGTAATGCGTCTCTACCTGGCTCAAGAAAAGGCGAACCGTCATTCTCTATACCCTTACTCCTATTATATTTAATTGTTTCTTTATTAAACCAGTCTATTCCAGCGTCAGGTAGCCTTTGTATTCTATCACCCATACTATTTAATACAGCGGTGTCTATATGTCCTTCTATTTCTGGACTATTTGGTTCTGCTCTTCCACCTACTTCGGCCTTTGGCGGTGGCTGATATCTTGGGTCTTGGTTTGGGTTTTGGGTTGGTTCTGCTATTTCACCTATTTCGCTCATTTCTATTTCGCTCCCTGGTGGTTGATATCTTGGGTCTTGGTTTGGTTCTGCTCTTGGAACACCAGCCCTATTTTTCATAAATTTACTAATACCTTCTGGACTTAAATTATCGATATATTGACTAACCCTACCTTTTGTTCTTGTTGTAAAATCGTCAAAAGACTTTTTGGCCTGGTCTATCTTATCACTTATACCTGTTCGTCTCGCTAAATATTTACTTCCTCTATATATTCCTGGTAAGGCTTGTTCTATTGACTGTAATTGTGTTTCACCTATTTCTCTGCCTAATTTGGCTCGTGCTGCCGATAATGCTTCGTCTTGCTTACTAAACATTCGTTTTAATTCTTCTTGTTTCGCATTATAGTCAAAATCCGCTATAGGATTTGCTCCTCGTTCTATTTGTTGGGATTGTCCCTGTAGTAGTGCTAACATATTACTCATATATTATATCTTATTATAAAAATATTAAATAAAATCTAAACATTATTTATGAAGAATTTAATAAAAAAATTAAAAAAAATATTCTTTTTCTTTTTTAAAAAAAAAAAAATAAAATATACAAGACAACTAACTATACTTGATTTAAATATAGAGCGACCATTACAAGACTATTTAGAGTCGCCTAATTCTACTGAATGTTAGGCTCTTCCTTTATAACAGCGTCAGTCGCAGAATTTTCTACTGTATTTTTATTTATGTTTCCATTTTCGTCATATCTCGACCATATTTCAGTTGGTTCAGTTAAATCACTTCCCCACTTATAGGCCTTCATATCTCTCCAATCACATAATAAAAATCCATATTTTTGGGCTGTAGCGTCTTCGTATAATGCTCTAAAAGTATCTTCTCCACCCATATTAGAATGAAGTTCTACAATATCGTTTAATTGTTTTGTCGAGGGCTGGTAAAAAATAATAGAATGCGACACATTACTTCTAATAGTTGGCGGCAATCCCTTTAGGGCTTGTAGCGAAAATATAACTACTTGTTTATTGTGTCGGCAGGTAGAAGCAATACGATTACAGATTGAATTTTGTTTTATTTGACCTAAACAATCGTCTAATAATAAACAACTTAACTCTCTTTCGTCTTTATCTTGCTCTAAAATATTATTAAATATAGCACCTACTAATTCCTCACTATATTCTGTACTGGTAAAATCCGCATACTTTCGTAAATGAGCGGAAGTTAAATCGTTTTCTATTGTTGGTGATATTATATATAATCCACCTAAAAATAAATCTTTAAAAAAATCGTCTCGAAGTAATAAATTACTTATAAAATTTGATTTTCCAGAACCAGGTGGAGCGAATAGGGCAATCACGCCCCCATTCTTTTCCACCAAAGTTTCTAATGGTCTTGGTAATTCTCTATCAAGTTTCATAAATTCTTCTTCCTTTCTAATTCCATAAATACGAAAATCTGGTGCTCCATTCCTTTTTTCTTTTTGTTCCTTTTTAGTTTCACTATCTTCGTTAAATTTTACCTTCTTTTTTTGCTTTTTAGGTGGCATTTATATATTACTATATTATTTTTTTTTTGGTTTTGTAAGCGTCTTTGCTAAAACCACGCGTCTTTTTAATAACTCGGTCATAGTTCTTTGTTTTCCTTTCCATTCAAATCTATCTCCTACTGGAACTTTTGCTAATCTTACTATATTGGCTCTACCAACTTCTTTTACGCCTAATTGTCTTCTCAACGCTCCAACTTTCATAGTAAATGTATTATCGCCTAAAGTAATCTTTTCTTTTTTAAAAGCCATTTACTATAATATTAATAAATAAAAAATAATAAAAATAAATTTAATATTATTTACCAGTTTATTTTTCTACTCCAATAATTTGCGGAATTTTTATCGTTTTTTGTTAGTTTTCCTTCTTTATTTCTTATACCACCGCTTCTTGCTAAATAAGATTTTTGCTGGGCGGCCGAAGCACCTTGTCGTTTATCGGTCATACTTGCGTCCCCAAAATGAATAAGGCGTTTTTTTCCGTCTTTTTTAACATAGACCATTCCTTTTTTTTTAGGATTGCTACTATGTACTGGTTTATATAATGGCTTATCTTCTTTCCATTTAGCGGTCGCTTTAGGCATTATATATTAACAAAATAAAAAAATATCTAAACAATAAAATTTATATTACTACATAAAATCCCCAAACAAGGCCCCCATTGGGTCATTTTGTTTTGGTTGTTTTTGAACTTTTATATAATGATTTGGATTTTGGTTATTATAATGTTGTGGTTGCTGTGGGACTGGTTGATAGTAAGCCTGTTGGTTTTGTGGTGCTTGAGGACTATACTGCGGATACGCTTGTTGGGCTGGGATATGAACTTTTGGTTGGGGCTTGGCTCTTTTCTTTTTGTCTAAATAATTATCGATAGACCGTTCTATTAAACCTTGTAATCTATCTTCGTCCCAGGTTGCCGATTTCTCTGCGTCCATTTTTAACTTTGCCTTATATGATATTAAATCGTCCTGTTCTTCTCGTTTGCGTAGTGCTTCTTCTCTTTTATCTTTTCTTTTTAATTTCTCGGCTGCTTTCTCCATATCTCTTGCTTCTTTTAATTTAGTCCGCTTTGCTTGTGATTTTTCCCTCGCCGCAGCCAAACTGGCTAATTGTTTTTCTGTTAATTTTCTCTTTGGTTTTCCAGTCTTTTTACTTATTTCCACTACTGGCTCTTTTATTTCTTTTTTAGGTTTAGGTTTCTCAAACATTTCTACTGGCTCTTCCTCTTCTACTGGCTCTTCCTCTTCACTTTCCTCGTCGCAAATTACCTTTACTTCTTCTTTATTTTCGATTAGAGGTTGCTTTTCCGCCTCATTTTCCAAATCTTCTCTATTAATAGGTAAAATATCTGTATTACTCATTTCTATACACTAAATATATATTTTATTTCTGTGTATTTTCTGTGGAATTGTTATTATTTATTAATACTATTTAAAAGAACTATTTAATATATATATAAAATATAATTATGGATTTTACTAAAGTAGTAAATATAATGGAAGATATTAAAGATAAGATACCAGAAGGGAAATATTTAGAATTATACGACGAAATACAAAAAGCCCATAACACAGACGACGAAGAAGGTGGTATTAGACACGAAATAAAAGTCATATACAATATAGCCATAGAAGTGATAAATTTACAAGAAATAGAATTACCGAGCGACTGGGACAACAGCGATATGGATTGGTCGTCTCACGAAGACGACCACGGACCAAATGGTGTAGAATATGACGAAGAACAAATAGAAGAAAATATTAGTATTTATCTAACCGAAGAGGTGGAAGCATTACTGGACTATGAAAGTCTGGCTTCATTAGCGTCTCACGATTTAAAAGATATTATACATAGCCGAACTAAAAATAATTGGTGGTCTTATTTAGACTGTAGTGAAAATATTGGTATTCTCTATGACTATATTTCAATTAAAGAAAAAGAACTTGCTGAAAAGAAGCGACTTGGTTTAATAGAATATAGAATACACCCTTTAAAAATTGCTTGTAGTGGAATAGTCCCTGTGTAGTTATATGGTTTCTTTTGTGTGTCTTTTGTGTGGTCTTCTCTTTCTCTTCTCTTTCTCTTCTCTTTCTCTTATTATAATATATAAATATATAAATATATAAATATATAAATATATAAATATATAAATATATAAATATACAACATTACAACAACCACAGAAACAACAAAACAGCAAATATAACAAAGTAACTATTTTAACACACATTACAAACTTTTTAAATATTACGAAATTGGCTATGGAAGAAAACTTCAAAACACCGTCAAAAAAGTTACTTTGTTAAAACTGCTGTTTTGTTGTTTCTGTGTGGTTATTACAAATATAACAATTTAATTATTAAATTACTTAAATAGTTGTTTTTTTATATATTTATAGTAAGTAATAATAAATGAGTGAGTTTAGTATAGTTAGTTATAAAGAACACGCAGATAGTAAAATTCGCCAATGGTGTATGGAATTAGAAACAAAACATTTTACACCTTATAATAAAAAAATAAAAGAAGAACAAATAGTAAAAAGAGCGGAAGATTTACCAAAATGGTTTTGCCCTATATTTGATATACAATTTACTACTGGTAGAAGATTTCAGCAACATATTAATAGTAATGAATATAAAGAAAAAATAGGTTTAATATCTAAAGTAAATTGTCCCTATTGTTTTAAAGAAGAATATGATAATACATTAGACGCACATATACAAAAAAAAGCCAGTTGTAGAAAAGCCTATGAAAAAAAAAATGAATGGAAAATTAAAATGAAACAAATAAATAGAGAGAAGGAATTATATAGATTGTATTGTGAAAATAAAAACGATAGTAGTAAATGGACTAAAGAACTTATATTAGAATATAACCAATTTATATTAAAAAATCACAGTAGGACTGATTATAAACCGAATGATATAGGATTATTAACTTACATAGAACCTGAACCCATAATAGTTGATAGTTATACTATACCACAACAAGAAGACGATTATTTATCACCAGAGGAAGAAAATAATAAGTTTATAATGGAAAGTGCTTCATATAAATTGGCTTTAGAAGCCCAGGAAAGATATGAAGCCGAACAAAAAAGAATACTGGATTGGGAAAGTAAAAATAAATTAGTTGAAATTTAAACTAATAGAATTACATTTATATTTATGATTTAACATTAAATTTACGCATTCTGGGTTACGACTCGTCTTTTTTTTAAACACTTTTCTTAATATTTTTGAACCATATTTATTTACTAATAAATCTGCGACTTTTTCTGCGTCAGCCAGTCTGGCTTCTAAACTTCCATAATCACTACAAATACCACCTATGGGATTGTAGTTTTTTGTTGTTGGTATAACGCCGTCCCAACGGCAAATAATACCGTCTCGTTTAAAGTATTCTATATTATAGATATAGTCTTCGAAGTGTCTATGATTTGTTCTTGGTAATGGACGATTACTACTTCTATATATTTGTAATGCTCCACTAATATATTTAAGTTTATTACTTATTTGGTCTTTCGCATAAAATTCATTAGGACATAATGTTATTCCACCGAAATATGCCTCTCTTTTTTTTAGTGTATCTTTCATTTCGTCTATTAAATCATTTAATAAACATTTTTCTACTTTTTTAGTTTCTACATTACCTCGTACTCGTTTTAATCCTTCTATGTCGTCGTCTAACATAACTATAAAATCATATATTTTATTATATCTTTCTAATATCCAGGCTCTTGTCGAACCTATTCCTTCAGCATTACAACCCACAACTTCTATATGATTATGTTTATTACTATATTCATATAATTCTATTTGGTTCATAGGCACAATTAGTTTTATATCCGCATTAATATCGTCACAAAGGTTATTAGATAACGATATTATATTATCGTGTCGTCCCATACTTGGAATGGCTAATAGTGTTTGTTCCTTTTTAGTAAAAATATGCCTCCAGTTTAGGTATGGTTCTTTGCCCCACTTGCGTTCTTTTATGGTTAGTAAATCTGTTCCGTATTTTTCTATTAAATATTTAGCATTATCGTCCATCGTTGCTTTTCTCGCTTCCAGTCCTCCCAGACTTTCGTTAATCCCACCGTCCCTCCACGGCTTTGTAGTTAAACAATAATCATTTAAACGAACAACCGCTTTATCTCGTAAATAGTATTGTAAATTAAAGTCAAAATCTTCGTAATGGTCTATTTCTGTTTGGGGACATTCTAAATTATCTGTGATTATTTCCCCAACGAAGCCGCCCTGATTATATTTAAGTGTAGTTGAAACCTCGTGTTTTAAGAACATTCCATTAGTTAGATTATTAATTCCCCAATAGAATAAGTTTCTATCTTCAGTTTCTTTAAAACCTTTTTTAATTATTTCGTCTAAATCTGCTGGTTGAAGTTTTGTATCATTTTTTTTATTAAATTTTTTAATATCGTCGTCTATATATAAAACATAAAGTGGATTAGGTGATATTTTTGCGATATTATACATAGTTTTTTTCATAAAATTCCGCTTTGCTCCAATACCTTTGGTGTTTGTTATATGATAGTCTATTAATAGATTACCGCCCTCCAATATTGGTTTTAATTCTTTTTTATATTCGACGGCTTGTTCGTCATTTTCTAAAAATAATTTAATTGGATTTAACTTATTTTTTATAGATAAATCCATTAATAAAGATAAGGTGTTTTTAATAAAAACTTCCGCACGGCAGTAAGAAGGCACACAAATTTCCAGTTTTCGCATATTAAATTTAGCAGACATTTTTATATTATATAAATAAAAAATTTAAATACTTTTAAACTAACATATATATGATTATATTAACTTTATTTAAATAAATATTTTGCTATCTTTTTTAAAAGATATAATTTATAGTAATAAAATGGATTTAACAGAAATTAATTTAAAATATCACAACTATATTAATCCTAAATTAACATTAGAGGAAAAATTATTAAAATATTTTAAAAGTTTAAACTAAAGTATTCGATTATGGTTGTAGATTTTTTATTTGGTCGTATATTTTACCTATAATTGTTATCTCTTGTTCTGTATAATGGTCGTCTGGGTAATTTTCCATTTGGGACAATACTGCTATATATATTCCTTTAATTCTTTCATAACTGGCTTCATAGTATATTTCTTCGTCGGTTTGGGCCACCATATTTATATTTAAATATTTATCGTTAAAATAGAAACGACCTCGTAGTCCTGGACTTTCACCATAGGCTAATTCCCTTAAAATATCGTGTTCCCACAAATTAGATTTACTTTTTTTTAATTGGATATAAGGTTCATTATTTACACCGTCGCACCATACCTTATACCTACAACTGGGTTGCGAAGTTTCTTCTACTATATTAACCAAATCATTATTCTCATATCTAAAAAATTTAGCGATAACTTGTTTAGGTGTAATTTTAGATATTTTTATAACTGTTCCACAACCGTTTCGTTCTGGATACAAGTGGGCGTTTGGAGAATCGGTGTCTTTATATACATAGTTTAAATAGTTAAAAGTAGTATCGTGTTCCGCCAAATGCTTATTTCCAACTTCACTCATTTTGTTTGTGCTTATCACCTTTATATTTTTTTCAAATCAATTTGTTTTTTATTATTATTATTATTATTATTATTATTATTATTTTGCTATCTTTTTTTAAAAGATATTTGCTATCTTTTTTTAAAAGATATTTTAATATATTTCGTCTTCACTATCAGTATCTTCGTCCGTATCTGGAAGTGGCGGTGACCCCATAGGATTATAAAAATTAGGCGGTGGTATTGCTTGTGGAAAACTGGCGTCAGCCAGAGGCGGATTATAAAAATCCCCAACTACTGGTGCTTGATTATTTACTTGTTGTTGTTGTATTGCGTATGGTATTTCTTGCTCTGTTAAATTGGGTGCGAATTTATTTCTCGTTATTAAATAAATAACCGAAGAGTATGGAGATAATGAATTGGGAGTTCCTAATGTGCTTGTATATATTTTTGTTCTAATGGATTTTATTGTTGTATTTTCTGTTACTGTATATGTTATGGAACTCGCACCGAGGTCAAAAACAAAATTAAAACTATGAAAGTTTCTCGCACAAATACCCATAACTGGTAATTTTTGTCCTTCTAATGCCCCATAAAAATATTTACTTGGAAAATCACTACCTATAAAATAATAGGGGTCTGTTCCTTTACTTGGAACATTAACAGCAAAAAAATCATTAGTTTCACATTCTACAAAAAACTGGGATACTGGGGCTATATTTAAACAATTACTCGCAAAAGGATTTGAGCCATTTAAGGCTGTGGTGAGTTTAGGTGCTACTCTAATTGCTTGTCCGTAGAATAATTGGTATGTTTTAAAAATAAATAAATTACTAACTATATTAAAACTATTATTAACATTTAATAATTGTTTTTCACTATAACCAAGAGCGTCTAATAATTGTCTGCCTAATGCTTTTATCTCTGCGTCTGTTTTTGTATCATATTTATATGTTGTTCCTACTGGTGCTTGGCCCCAGTTTTGTTTTGTAAATGCGTCACCATTTAATTCATTTATATAGACACCAGTTAATTGGCCTATCTTTTCTCCAGTATGTTCGGCATTAATTATTGCGGACGGAACTGCGTCGTCTATACCAAAATCTCCAGTTGTATCTGCTGGATTTATAGGCTGGTGAGGTCGTAATGGTGTATATAAATTATTTAATGAAAATCTATTAGCACCTTCTTCCCAAGAAAAAGTTATATTATTTGCTCCACAAAACAGTTTCGCACCACCACCCCACGATAATAAATTTCTTACTAATCTTGTTCTATAAGCGAATACTGGGGCGTATGACGCTGCTATAGCAGCCGTCCCAGCAGCACCGTCGCCTTTATTATCTCTTAGAGCCTCGTATGTTCCAGCCCACCGTGTATTTTGGTTTTTCCATACATTATTAGTTGTGTCCCAGTCTGTTTTCGCTAATGCTCCACCACGCAATCTGGCTAATTGTAATTGTGGGTTAAATATTCCTGGTTGGTCTGCGTTATATGGAACAGAATAACATTTAAAATGTTTTCCATTTACTCCTAAATTGTTAATTGAATTTACATTAATATCTGTTGCTGCTGGTCTATCTGTGTCTATTTCTTCACTATAATAAAATTGTCTATTACCACCTCCACCTTTATATTGTAAATAATCGTATGTAATATCGGTCATATCTTTTGTAGAGGCGGTTAAACCAGTTGTGGTGGCGGAGGTTTCAGTAATGGGTGAAAACGCATAACTTAAATCTGGAATATAAGTTTGGACGAAATTTCCATTAAATATACTGGGAACACTTGCGAGGGCTTGGTCGTTTCCACTTGTGGTTGCTGGGACTGAAAATGTGTTGTCGGCTAACCTATCTCCTAATTCTTTACCATAATTTTGGTTATTTAAATGTAATTGGTTATTTATATTTTCTGCTAATTGTTCTTCGGTGTAATAACCAGTTGGAACTTTTAATTTAATTAAACTTTCTTTTATCATTAACAAATCACTATTGTAGGCACCAGCGTTAATACCGAAGCCTGGTCCTAAGTACGAATCACCATTACATATAACTATTTTCGTGCCGTCTGGAAAACCATAATTAATTCTATAATCCGAGTAGGCTGGGGCATTTGGTCCAACAGCCCCATTATAGACTAAGGCTTGTCCTGCCGATAATGTAATCGTCCAAGTAAGGCCAGTATCAGTAACCGTACTAATAGGGACGCAATCGTGATATAATGAAGTTTGGTATGGATAAGTAGGGTTAGAATATAAAATTCTAATAAAATCCCCACCTGTAGGTGTAAATAAACCAGCACCTCCAGTAGTAATATTTAAAGTGGCTTTTGTTATTAAAAAAGTATTAGCCCCAGTTAAAGTTGCTCCACTACTAAATCCTTGTGCTATTATAGTATTTCGTCCTAAATCAGTATCTCCAGTTTCTTTTTGTTGAAAATGGACGGAATTAATTGTATTATTATAAATACAATTTACATAAGGAACGCCTTTAGGAGCGGTGCTGGTTGGTGGGGCGGCTTGGGTCCATTCCAGTTTTCCAGTAATAGAAGAATAACACCTCGGCATATAATCAAGACACTGGGCTTGTTCGTAAATATCATTCGAATCGGCTACTCCATAACCAGGAGGCGTGAAGCCTGGGGCAAAAAGTTCTATTTCTTTTGGTATTGCTCTACTTGCTCTATAAATAGCCGATAGGGGCTGTCCGCAAAAAATATAACCGTGTCTTGTTTCTGGTGTTCTATCAGCGTAAGTTGCTGTCCCACCTGTTCCACCTATTCCAAGTTGGGTGCGGCCAGCAGGATTATCCCAAGTATTATCGGTCATATGGCGTTGTTTATTTTTAGATTGTTGTTGTTGAAAAGAGTATTCAAACCATACTCTTGGTGTTTGTCCTACAGTTCCACTATAATAATTAGGGTCTGCTAATGTGTCGTAAGTTCCTTTCACGATATCTTCCATAGTTTCTTTTTTACAAATAATATAAGCACCTATTACTTGTGGAATTAGGCCGAGCGGTGCTTGTTCCCATTCGTCCGTATCTGGAACTACCCCTCCTGGTGATAAAATATATGGTCTTCCGTCATTTCCACCGATATCCGCCCATATTCCGCTCATTCCGTCGCCGAGTGTGGCTGGTGCCGTGCCGTCAGTAATCCATTGTTGGGTATAATTTAATCTGCGAGGGAGGCTACTTATGTCTGCTGGAAATTCATATCTATGGGAGCCTTGGTGCGAACCATTCCATAAATTAGAAATTCCTTGTGGTTGTCCGTATCCATATTCGTATTCCGTTGGTGCCGACGTCGAAGCACCAGGAAGTATCGTTGCTTCGTAATTAGAACACCCAGCCCCATCGGAGTAATTTTGTCTAAATGGTGTTCCTAAAAAAGCCCCTTGGTCGCCTTTTGTTGGGTCATAATCATTATTGCTTGAGTTTATATTATTAAAAGTTGGATTTATATTATAATTATTATCATTCAACCCAGCACCGTGTATTTGTTTATATAATGTTGTTGCGGCAAAATTCGGTCCTGGGTCGGATTGCCCACTAATAGGAAATTTTGCTTGTGTTATATGCCCTGCTGGAAATGTGTGTGATATTTTTTTATTATAAATACTACCTGGATTGACCCAGTTACTAACATACATTTCATAACACCCAGTACGGCGACCTTCTATATTATGATATATAGGTCTAACCGATAAAATAGTTCCAATAACAGATTGAATGCCAGATTTTAAATTTGGAATACCAATATATTTGTTGTTTGTAGTTTTAAAATAAGGAATATTTTGGTCGTCCATAGGGGAATTATCCCACCTATTTTCAAAATATCCTACACCATTTTCGTCATACCACCCTGAACTTGCCCCTATATCTACTGTGGCTATACACATTCCAGGTTTTGGAGTTCCGTTTAACATACCAGGACCAGCCACAGGGGGGTCGTCATTTAATATTGGAAATTGGTGATATCTCGGTACTATTGGGTCCCACCCTGGTTGTCCAGCATTATCCAATCCTGGTGTAGTAAATTTAATTCCGTCCATAAAAGGCAATATAAGTTTTTTGACTATTTGTGCTATATAGAGTTCTTGTGGAATATTATTAAAAGCAAAATTAGTATAATTTAATGTTCCATTAGTAACATCGCCGCTTTCTATGTCTGTTTTTATATTTATTCCCCAAGTCTTCGCACTCTCTTTAGGAAATAATGGGTCGCCACCAGCCGCGTGGTCCGTAGTTCTACTATTCCATTGGGCTGCGTAAGTTGCGAAACTGCGACTATCTTGTGTTCCAGTTGCTATGGGGTTGTCTGTATTTAAAGGGTATTCATACGAGGCAACATTAGTAACGGTTTGGGGGTCAGTTGTTTCCCAAAATATGGGTTCTACGCCGAATGCGTCAGTAGAATATGGAATATCGGCTGTTCGCCCTAAATCTACTAATGTGGGATTTGTTTTGTCGTTGCTATTAATAGTATTTAATTGTAAAAAAGGTGAAAAATTAATATTAATTTCTGTGTCGTTTAATAACTCTATCTCCTCTCCACTTGAACCCTCGTGGACGAAACTACCTAATAATCTAACTTGGTCGCCTTTTTCTAATTTAATGCCTTCACTAAACTCATTAACCCATTCGGTATTATCTATTTTTATAGTGGCTGTATTCCTCGCACATTCATAGACTTCACTTTGAGTTTCGTTCATATTTATTATAATAATTAGTATATAATAAATTTAAATAAAAAACTAATAAAAAAATATATTGTAATAATATCAAAATGTAGAATTTACACCAACCTCCTCCCTGCGACACACTTGTTTTTCAGTTTTAACTACCTTTAAAAGTTATTTATAATTTTTTTTTATTTTATCATAGACAACCAATCTTCTCGGTTGTCGTGTTCTTTTTTAATAATATCGCTTTGTTGTCTAAATGCTTCTTCGCCTTCATATGTTATGGTAGTCTCTCTACAAGTGATAGCCGCACCTCGACCGTCTTGTATTGCTTCTATAATTATTTCATTTTGTTTTAAATCTGCTTCACATATTATCTTATGATATTTTGTGGCTTTAACCAAATTTCTATTATGAATATATCTAAAAAACTTTTCATAGTCCCACGCGTTTTGTATTTCGTTTTCACAAAATTCTATTTTTTTAGCACATTCTATTTTAGTAATCACCATATCTTCTTCCATATCCCCTTCATTCCAAACACCTTTAGGAAATTGGATATTACTAAGTTTGGCGGCATTAGAACCAGTAATATCGAATTTGTGTTGTATTATTTTCCAAAACTTAAGTTGTTTTTTTTGTTGTTTTCTTTCTTCTTCTAACTTTTTAATCATAGGAAGTAAATATTGTTTAAATTTCCGTTCGTCTGAAGACATATTGGTTTGTGTTTGTGTTTTTGTTTTCGGTTTGTTTTGTAGTCAATTTTATTTATATTATTATTATTATTATTATTTTCAAATCAATTTTGTTCTAAGAAAAATCTAATGCTATACCTTCTTTAGGCATAGGTGCGTCAATAGGTATTCCTGCTATAAACTTTTTGTGGTCGTATTTACTATAACAAATTTTATGATAATTGTGAATATCGCTTAATAATTCTTTAAAACAAGTTATATGGTATTTTCTGCCGTCCCAATCTAACTCTTTTTTAAGAGGTCGTAATTTTCTTTTACATATTTTACAAATCCTCGTTTCGTCCTTGTATGTCCCAGAAGGCATTTATACTATATAGTATTATATTTTTTTTTGTCTATAGCCTTACGAACAGATTTATTAGAAAAAAATACTAAACTATATCTAAGTCCTTCAAACGGTTCTACCCAATGGGTGTATTTAGCACCATTAAATTTAATTGGCTTATCACGAGCATTATATCTAACAGTTCCTACTGGATATTCTACGCAAGTTTCGCCACCTGTAAAAGAGCCGAAACAACATAAAACCGATTCACTTATATTCGTACTATCTTTATGTGGCGGACAGGGATAGCACTTATTCATTTGGACTTGTTCCCATTCGTGATTAGGGAAATGAAATTTAGCAAATTCTTTAAATATATTTTTTAAATCTGGGTATTCGTCCATAACTTTGGTTTTATATAAACCAGTTTCGTCGTCTTTAGTTCTTGTTTTTGTTGGGCTCAAATAACCTCTCCAGGTAATTCCATACAACATCGACCCACCTATTTTGGGTGAAACTTTTAACATTTTTTTACGCTCGGTGCCACTATAAAATTCTACCTGGTCTAAAATCTGTTCCATAATTAAATTGTCGTCTTCCCAGTCTCCAGTAAAATAAGTCATTTATACTATTAATGACGAAAATAATTATAAAATTTTAACTTCCTCTGGTTCTTCAGGTTCTTCGGTTTGTGTAAATTCGTCTATAGATTTTTTAACTTCATTATCTAATCCATTAACACCCTTCCACCTTTTTTTTAAATCTTCGTCAGTTTCACAAGCACCACCAGTATTAGTTACTAATAACCGAGTTAAACTTTCTCGCATAACTTCTATATGTAAAGCCAATTCTTCTAATGCTTTTAATCTTCCATATACAAATTTCTCTCCGTCCGTGTCGAGGGTTTCCCACTCTGTTAATTTAGTTTTCATTATATTACAATCCAAATCGCCCATAATAGTATTAAACTATATTTTTTTTTTACTATAAAAACGATTTTTCACCAATAGCGTGATATTTTTTGCCGTCAAGCATTATATACGCTCGAGTATCTTTTTCTTTTTTACTTTCTTTTTTTACTTTAATAGGTTTTCCGTCATTAGTAGTATCGAATATAGTATCTTTATCTAATTTAGGTTTTGCTTTTCCAGCACATAAATGTTTTACATTAGCAATTTCCCAAGGTTGTTTATCATAAAATTCCTCGTGCTCGTCTCTCTCATAATTCGTAAATACTTTTTTAGGTGGTTTTAAATACATATGGTGTGCTTTCACTTTATCTATACGCATACCAGCGTGGGGATTAAATTTTTTTAAAGACATTTAATATAATAAAATAAAAAAAATTGATTTATATTTATATTTTCCTATCTTTTTTTAAAAGATATGAATATTAAAG